>Ga0080004_1074478_pt1 | contig 34977 bp, 37 predicted proteins | sample WasSprMetagenome_FD_69207 | JGI IMG/M metagenome (GOLD analysis project Ga0080004, IMG submission 69207) | Sulfidic aquatic microbial communities from Washburn Spring, Yellowstone National Park, USA - WS (SPADES assembly) (version 2) | ecosystem: Environmental > Aquatic > Thermal springs > Hot...
AGAGCTTTCAATGATTTGCAATGAAAAGCCCTTTTGATCTTGGGAATGAAATAAAGGGGTTAGTAGTGGTTTATCCACTACTTGTTGGATGCCTCCCAATGGGAGGATTAGGAAGCTCATGCTCTTCAAGTAAAGAGTATGAGCAACCTCCAGAAAGAAAGGCTAGACTATGGTAGGAAGTTAGACACGCCATTAATTATCCTCTTGTAGCTTTACCATAATATTTTGTCCATTTTAATTTTCTAGGGTCTTTTTTATGCTCAAGCATATAGATTCTGCATTTTCTCGAACAAAACCAATGGATAATTCCATCTTTTCTAACATACAATAGTCCTTCTCCATGAAGAAATTCTCTTCCGCAAAAAGAACATTGATGCTTAGTTGGCATTTTTCTCACCTTATTATAAAAAATATCAAAAAAGGTATCTTTTAAATATTTATCATATGCTATAATTTTTTTATTTAAATTATTTAATTTATTTTCTAAGTTTATTTAAACTAGGATTTTATAAACTATATCTCCTTCTCTTACTTTTTCATTAACTTTTAAACCTATAGATTGCCCTGCTTTTGCAATTTCAACATTCTTATGTTCTATTTGCATTGATTCAACTTTTTGTCTTAACTCTGTTGATTTTCCTCTTATTAATATTTCATCCCCTATTTTTAATTCATTATTTAAACTTACTACTGCTACTCCTATTTTTGAATAATAATGCATTACCTTTCCTACTTCTATTCTTTTTTCTTCCAATATTATCTCCTCTTATTCCAATTTATATTATGCTATAAATATAAAAATCTTTTCTATTTATTTTTTTAAACGAGAATTTCATATAAAAGATGTAAATAATGCAATTATTATAGATATAAAAGATATAATTATGGTTATTATGAGTAATTTCATATCTTTTTCAATATTTTCAATTTCTAAATTAATACTTGCCCCATCATACATTAATTCTTCTTTTTCTTTCATTTCAATATTTTTTATAAAAAATGCCAAATAAAGACTTTAAATTCATGAAAAATCTTAAAATGGTTTAAAATAGTTTAATAAAGTTCAAATAAATTTAATAAAAAAATATATAATCTTTTTTATGAATAATTTTTTGAGAGCAAGAAATTGTTATAATTTTTATAATACTTGTTTTATAAAAAATTTTATATTCTATCATATTTTTTTATATTGAGAAATTGACTATGAAATTTAGTATTTATCTTTCTATGGGAAAAAGTTTCTGGGTTACGATATATGAAATTCCAATTAAAGAAAGTATAGAAAGAATTGCAAAATATGGTTATGATGGTATTGAAATTATGCCTGAAGATCCAAATAAAGTAAATATTAATGAAATAAAAGAAATAATTAAAAAGAAAAATTTAGAAGTAGCTGCAATAGGTTCTGGGCAAGTTTATACTTATCATCATCTTAGTTTTATACATCCAAATAAAGAAATTAGAGAAAAAGCTATTAAAAAAGTAAATGAATGTATAGATTTTGCTAGAAAAATAGATTCAAAAATAGTTATAATTGGATTGGTTAAAGGGAAAATTGAAGGAGGCATATCTTTAGATAAAGCTTGGGAAAATCTTATCGAATGTATTAAAAAATGTGGTGAATATGCTGAAAAATATGATATAAAATTAGCTATTGAACCAGATAATAGATATGAAACAGATATAGTAAATAATGCTGATGAAGCTTTAAAATTAATTAAAGAAGTTAATTTAAAATCTGTTAAATTAATGCTTGATACATTTCATATGAATATTGAAGAAGTTTCTTTTTATCAAACAATAAAAAATGCAAGTAAAGAATTAATTCATTTTCATGTAGCTGATAGTAATAGATGTGCACCTGGAATGGGACATATAAATTTTAAAGAAATAATGGATGCATTAAAAGAAATTAATTATAATGGTTTTATTGGAATAGAAGTTCTTCCAAAACCTAATGCAGATGAAGCAGCTAGAATAAGTATTGAATATCTTAAAAAATTATTATAAAAAGTTTAAAAAGTCATAAAAAATAAGAATTTTTATAGTTAAAGGTGCTTTGAAAAAATGAAAGATAAAATGAAAGTTTTTATTTCTTCAAGGTCTTTTGGAATAGCTTGTCCAGAAGCTATAGAAATAATAAAAAGTATTGCAGAAATTGAAAGATCAACGTTTGGAAGAAAATTAAATGAAAAAGAATTAATGGATATTGTTCCATATTATGATGGAATTATTGTTGGTATGGATGAAGTAACAGAAAAAGTAATATATTCTTCAAATAAATTAAAAGTTATTGCAAAACATGGAATTGGATTAGATAATATAGATTTAAATGCTGCTACAAAGCATGGAGTAATAGTTACTTTTGTTCCACAAGAAAATGCAGAATCTGTTGCTGATTTTACTTTTTGTTTAATATTAGCTTTAGCAAGAAAAATTATTAATGCTCATCTTTCAACAATAAAAGGAGAATGGTCTCCTTTAAAATTTGTAGGTAAAGAAATATATGGAAAAACTTTAGGAATAATTGGATTAGGCTCTATAGGCTTAAGAGTTGCAAAAAGAGCAAAAGGTTTTGATATGAGAATTTTATGCACAACTGCTCATCCAGAAAAACATAAAAAAGAAGCAGAAATTTATGGAATAGAATTTGTTAATTTAGAAACTCTTTTAAAAGAATCTGATATTATAACGATACATGTTCCATTAACTCCTGAAACAAAAGGGATGATAGGAAGTAAAGAATTATCATTAATGAAAAAAGATGCTTTATTAATAAATACTGCTCGAGGACCAATAATTGATGAAAAAGCTTTAATTGAAGCTTTAAAAGAGAAAAGAATAGCAGGAGCTGCATTAGATGTTTTTGAAAAAGAACCACCTGATAAAGATAATCCATTATTTAAATTAGAAAATGTTATAGTCACACCACATATGGCTTCTTATACTATTGAAGCATTATCAAGAGTTGATTTAACACTTGCTCAAGATTTAGTAAAAGCTTTAAAAGGAGAAAAACCAAAATACATAGCTAATCCTCAAGTATTCGAGAAATAAAAAATAGTAAAGTTTAAATTTTCTAATAATATCAATAATTAAATATGAATTTAGGTAAATTAAAACATAGAAGTCGTATTATTACTGAAGGTATAGAAAGAGCTCCTCATAGATCTCTTTTTAAAGCTATGGGATATACAAATGAAGATTTAGCAAAACCATTTATAGGAATTGCTAATTCTTGGAATGAAATTATTCCAGGTCATTTGCATCTTAATGAAATTAGCAAATATGTTAAAGATGGTATTATTTCAGCTGGTGGTGTGCCAATTGAATTTAATACTATTGGTATATGTGATGGTATAGCAATGGGACATGAAGGAATGAAAGCTTCTTTAATCAGTAGAGACATTATAGCTGATTCTATAGAATTAATGGCATTAGCTCATTGTTTTGATGCTTTAGTTCTTATATCTAGTTGTGATAAAATTGAACCAGGAATGATAATGGCAGCTGCTAGACTTAACATTCCATCTATTTTTATTAATGGTGGTCCTATGCTAACAGGAAAATTAGGGGAAAGAATGCTTGCATATGGCGATGTTTATGAAGCTATAGGAGCATATTCAGCAGGGAAAATATCATTAGAAGAATTGAAGAATATAGAAGATTTTGCATGTCCAGGAGTAGGTTCATGTGCAGGATTATATACAGCAAACACAATGGCAATATTAATAGAAGCATTAGGTTTATCTTTACCTGGTAGTTCGACTATACCTGCAGTTGATTCAAGAAGGAAAATAATTGCTAAGGAAACTGGAAAATCTATATTGAAGGTTCTTGAGAATGATATAAAACCAAGAGACATTTTAACTTTTGAATCTTTTGAAAATGCAATAACTATTGATTTAGCTATGGGAGGATCAACAAATACTGTACTTCATTTATTAGCAATTGCTCATGAAGCAAATGTTAAACTTACAATTGATGATTTTGATAGAATAAGTTCAAGAACTCCACATATAGCAGATTTATTACCTGGTGGAAGATTTCCAATATGGCAATTTGATAAAATTGGGGGTACTCCATTTTTAATGAAAAAATTGCTAAAAGCAGGTTTATTGCATGGAGATGTAATAACTGTAACTGGAAAAACTCTTAAAGAAAATTTAGAAGAATATTCATTTCCATTTATGGAAAAACAAGAAATAGTAAGAGATATAGATAATCCTATTAGAAAAACTGGTGCACTTGTAATACTTAGAGGTAACTTAGCACCTGAAGGAGCAATAGTAAAAATTGCTGGTGTTAAAAAATTAATACATGAAGGTCCTGCAAAAGTATTTGATTGTGAAGAAGATGCTTATGAAGCTATAATTAAAGGAGAAATAGAAAAAGGAGATGTAGTAGTAATAAGATATGAAGGACCGAGAGGAGGTCCAGGAATGAGAGAAATGTTATCAGTAACTGCTGCTATAGTTGGTAGAGGTTTAGGAGAATATGTAGCACTTATAACTGATGGACGTTTTTCAGGTGCTACAAGAGGCTTAATGGTTGGACATGTATCTCCAGAAGCAGCAGTTGGAGGTCCTATAGCAATTGTAGAAAATGGTGATACAATCCTAGTAGATGCTATATCAAAAAAGCTTGAATTAAAAATAAGTAAAGAAGAAATTGAAAGAAGACTTAAAAAATGGGAGCCACCAAAACCTAAATATACTTATGGTTCATTAGCTAAATATAGTAAATTAGCTTCATCAGCTTCAAAAGGAGCTTTAATGTCTATGTAAAACTACAAGAAATATTTATAAATATGTAAGATTAACATAATGATTAAAATTAAATATGGCCACCAAATTAATTCTCCACTACCTTGAGCCATTGATGCCCATATTACACCTGGCCCCATCGTTGCAAGTATTCCAGGAAGAATTGGAAAATCAGCACGTTTTAATGGTTCTATTTTACCTAAATGAACTACTTCTTCCTTTTTTTCTGACATTTTTCTTCATTTATTATTTATTCTTTATTGTATTTAAGTTTTTTGGAAAAATTTATAAAAATATGTAGAAATGTAAAAATAAGTTTTAAAGTTCATAAATTGTTTCAAAATTGTTTCAAAATCATTTCATTTTATCCCTTATTATTAACTTTAAACATTTTATATTCGTGATTTGGAGATGAATTTAAAAACATTCATTATATTAAGCATAGTTTTTGCATTGATTATAGGGTCTACTTTACAAATAGTAATAGTTAATGCTGAGAATGTTAAAGAGGAAAATGAATCTATTAAAGAAAAAGAATTAGCAGAAAAATTAATTTCAATGTATGAAAATATTAAAGAAAAAGCTTTAGAAATTCTAGAAAATAAAAGTTTGCCTGAGGAAGTTATTGAAGAAATAAATAATGCAATAGCTGAAGGAGATGCTTTAATAGAACAAGCAAAAGAGAAAATAAATTCAGGGAATTATACACAAGCAATAGAATTAGCTAAAGAAGCTATAAATAGTCTAGGAAATATTGTTAGAAAACATTTAAGGTTTAGAGAAAGAATTAGAGAAAGATTTGAAGAACAAGCTGCTAAAGGCCTTCTTATGGCAATAAAAAGACATAGAGATATGATTGTAAGATTAGAGGAATTACTTGTTAAACTTAAGGATAAAGGTTTCTCGATTGAGAATGCAACAAAGATATTAGAAAAAGCAAAAGTTCTCTTAGATGAAGCAGAATCTCTTGCAAAAGAAGGGAATATCACAGGAGCTGCACATAAAATGGCTGAGTCAAGGAATCTTATAGGAAAAGCAATGTCTACAGTAAAGAAATGTGCTTATGAAAAACTTATGCATAGAATTAGAAATGAAACTTTAGAAATGATAAAGAGAATAAAGGAAGAAATAGAACGCGCAGAAAAGCAAATAAACAAATTAAAAGGCAAAATCCCTCCAAGAATAGCTAATAAAACAAAAATTGATGAAAGGCTTCAAGGAGTAATTAATCATTTAGAACAATTAAAGCAAAAATTATCAGATCTTTTAGAAAGGAAATTTGAAAATGGTATAGAAGGAATGCAAAAAGTAAAAGAATCATGGGGAAAATTTAAAGATATTCAAAAAGAATTAAATGAAACTGAAACTGAAATTGGAGAAGATTAAAAATTATTTTTCTTCCTAATTCTTAAATTTTTTTTAAATAAAAATGCTTTAAACAATTTTAAACTATTTTGAACGATTATTTTTTTAGAAAAAGATATTACAAAAAATAAACATATTTATTTCGCTTTATCTTCTTAAATTTTTAAGAGAAGTGGAAAAATCAAATGTTAAATAGATTTCTCATATTTGCTCTTTTAGTGCTTATAGTATCTATACCAGTAAAATTATCTTCAAATATTTATAGTGTATTAAATATAGAAGTATATGAAGATGGTTGGAGTGAAGTAACCCATATAATTACTAATATAAATTCGGAATTCATCAATGTATCTATTGCTAAAGATGCAGAATTTTTACTTGTTTTAGATTTTTCTGAAGAACCATTAGATTATAAATTAAATGATGGAAAAATAACTATTTATTCTGAAAATTTAACAGGAATAAAAGTAATATATTATACTCAAAGCTTTACTTCAAAAAATACTGAAGGAGTATGGACATTCAATTTATTAACAGATGCAAATGAAACAAATATAATTCTTCCAGCTTATTCTACTATATTAGGATTTGAAGAAACCCCTTCAAAAATAAGAATGGAAAATAATAAAATTTCTCTTTCATTCAATTCTAAAAAAATATCTTTCTATTATATTATTGAACTTCCAATAATATCGGAAACTAAAATAACTCATGCAACTACTCAAACAAAGCCTAGTGAAACTTTAAAAACTTACTTAAAAACAGAAACTCGATTTATTACTCAAACAATATCAAACAAAACCACTGTTATAACTTCTTTAATTATGCATACATTTATTGAAACTATAACAAAAACTGAAGCTATATTTGGTTTGAATATATTTTATATAATAATTTTATTAATAATAATTGCAATAATTGTAATAATCTTTCTATTAAAAAAGAGAAGAGAAATCATGCATGAATATTTAACTGAAGAAGAAGAAGCAATAATAAATATTCTAAAGAAAAGAGATGGGATTTATCAAAGTGAATTGATAGAAATTCTTAATTTACCAAAAACAACTGTTTGGAGACATTTAAAAAGATTAGAAAGAATGGGAAAAATAAAAATTATAAGAAAAGAAAATAAAAATTATATTACATTAAAATAAAAAAATAAAATGTATTAAAAAATTTTAGTATAATTATGAATATTGAATATAAATTGGAAGAAGCAAAGAAAACTATAGAAAAATGTATTGGTAAAAATGGTTTCTATGCTAGTTATGATTCATATTATGGAGAATATTGGATTAGAGATTTAATTTATAGTATGAAAACACTTTTAAATTTAGGTTATAAAAATCTTATTAAAAAAAATTTAATAATTTTTTTAGAAAATCAGAAAAAATCAGGAGAAATCCCTTTTAAAATAACTAATATTAATATTCCATCTTCCATTTATAGTATTTTTAATTATATTAGAAGACCTAGAACTCCAATTTTTTCAACTCCTCCAAAATTGCTTTATCCTTTTATTCCAGATTCTACAATTTTAACAATTATTGGAATATACGAATATTCAAATATATGTAATGATAAAGAAATTTTACAAACTTATGAGAAAAAAATTATAAAAGCATTAGATTTTTTAAAGAAAAAATCTGATAAAAAATTTAATTTTATTATTGGACCTGATTGGAGAGATGCTATGGAAAATTATAAAAATAAATATGTTTTTTGTAATCAAATTCTCCTTTTTAGAATGTATCAATTGATTGGAGAAAATAATAAAGCTGAAAAAATTAAAAAGAATATTAATAATATTTTTTGGAAAGAAAAATTAGGACATTATATAGATTATATAGGAAATGAAAATCACATAGATGTTTTTGGTCATGCATTAGCATTAATATATGATATTCCATCTGAAAAATATTTTGAAAAAATAATTATATCAATTAAAAAAGCTTCAACAGAATTTGGATATAGAAATTTATGGCCTCCATATAAAGAAGAAATTTGTAATCAAAAGCCTAATACTTATCAAAATTCAACAATTTGGCCATTTATTCAAGGTTTTGTTATAATTGCTTTTAAAAAAATTGGATTAAAAGAAGAAGCAGAAAAAGAATTTATAAAATTCACTAATTTAAAAGGGTTTAATGAATGGTATTCACCAATAAATGGGAAACCATTAGGAAGTATGTATCAATTATGGAGTGCTGCATTGTATTTACAAGCATATGAAAATATTAATAAATAAGAATAATAGTTATTATAAAGAAATTTAAACATTAAATAAATCAAAAACATATGGAAAGTGTATTATATATGAAAAAAATTGAAAATGATTTTTTAAAATATGCTGATGAAACTATTAAAACTCTTAATGAATTAGGATTGCTATTAGTTTCCATTGATTCAAATGGAAAACCTAATGTTATGACGATTGGATGGGGATCTATTGGAATTATATGGTACAAACCTATCTTTATAGTTTTAGTTAGACAATCAAGGTATACTCATAAATTAATTGAAGAAGCAGGAGATTTTACTGTGAATGTTCCTAAAAGAGATATGAAACATATAATTGATTTTTGTGGTTCAGTATCAGGTAAAGAAATAGATAAATTTAAAGAAAAAAATTTAACACCATTGCAAAGTAAAAAAGTTAAATCCCCTATAATAGCTCAATGTCCAATAAATTATGAATGTAAAATCGTTTATAAAACTATTATTGATCCTAAAATAATTGAAAAAAGAATCATTTCAGAATATTATTCAAGTGGAAATTATCATACAATATTCTTTGGAGAAATACTAGCGCTCCATGTTGATGAAAATTTATTTAAATAAATTTCAAAAATAGTTAAATATATAAAAAACATTAATTAAATGATTAAAAATGCTTGAAGAAGCGCAATCTAAATTGGATGAAGCAAAAAATCTATTTAAACAGAAAAATTATTCTTTAGCATTATACAATGCTTTTTTAAGTATGAAATCTTCATTAGAAACTTTTTTAAATACATTAAAAATAGAATTTAATGAAAATAATATTGATGAAAAAATATATAATGCATTAGAAAAAGTAAGTAGTCTATCTCAAGAATGGGAAATTGAAATAATAAAAAAAGATTTAGCAAGAGTAAAAATTTTTTATAAATTATTAAAAGAAATTAGTAATATATATTTAAAAGAAAATGAAAGATTTAGAATCGAGCCAAATGAAATATTCGATCCTATTTTTAATCAATTTATTGAAGAATTATTAAAAATTGTTGAGTATATGAATAATTTATTATCTTTATATATTGTAAAATTTAGTACTGAAAAATAATTTTTTATAGATCATATTTTCCATATTTTTTAGAAGCAGAAACTAAAGCTTTAATATTTTCAATTGGCGTATCAATTGGTACTTCACATCCAGAACTAAGAATATATCCTCCATTTATTGCAGCTTTTTCAATACATTTTTTTACTTCTAAATCTATTTCTTCAATTTTTCCAGAACGAAGAAGAGATGTATCAATATTTCCCATAATACATATTTTTTTACCAATTTTATTTTTTGCTATATAAAGATCTACTTTACTATCTAATTCAACTATTTTTATATCCATTTCTAAAAATTGTTCAAGTATTGGAGTTGTTTCTCCACATATATGTAATGATGGAATAGCTTTTTTCTTTTTTATAAATAGTAAAATATCCAATAAATATGGTTTGGAAAAATTTTTAAACATTTCTGGAGAAATAACGCTCGTAGAAGCTATAGGATCAGAGATTGTAATAACATTAGCACCACATTCTATCTTTGCTTCTGCAAATGCTTTACATGCTTCTAAGCAAATTTTATTTAAATCATGTATTAATCTAGGCTTTTTTATAATATTAATTAAGAAAGAATCTAATCCAATAAGAAGACTTGAAAGAGTAAATGGGCTAGGAACATAACTAAATATTAATGTTTCATCTCCTATTTTTGATTTAACAATTTTTAAAGCATCTAAATTTAATGGTAATCTACCATCTTTATATGGATCTGGAATTTTTATTTTATCTAAATCTTCTTCATTTTTAACAATATTTTCTATTACTGTTGGAGGAGAATCTTCAAAAAATTTTAATTTGCAACCCATTGCTTCAGCAACAAGATTAAAACTAGATTCCCATCCAACATAAATACCATCATATTCATAAAACCTATATGCTTCTAAAATTGCTTTAGCCATTTTTTCTGAACTTTTTATTCCATCAATAAATTTAATTCCAGTTATTCTTGAAGCTGCATAAGTTAATTGAGGAACAATTGGAACTCTATCTGGAATTGATAAATTGATTGCAGTTATCAATCTTTCAATAGGTTTCAAAATATTCACCTATATTAAATTAATTTCATATCTTTTATTCTTTTAAACTTTTTTTATTAAAGACGAATATTTTTTAATATATTAAAAAATAATTTCTATTTTTCTTCATATTCATTAAAACTAAAAATTTCTTCAATTTTCTTTCTAGGTTTAATTAAATGAAGCATTTTTCCCATAATATCTATTTTTTCAGCAGGATATCCGATTGCTAAAAGTGCAACTACTTCATATTTCTCAGGAATTTTTAAAATTTCTTTAACTTTTTTCTCATCAAAACTTCCAACCCAACAAGTTCCTAAACCAAGTTCGGTTGCTTCTAAAACCATATGCTCCATTGCTATAGAAACATCAACTTTATACCATTTAGGAGATGCTTCTTTATTTCCACAACCAACTATCACGATTGGTGCTTTTTCTATAAAACTAGCCCATCTTCCGCTTTTAGCAATTATTTCTTTTTTCTCTTTATCATTCACAATTATAAAGAACCATGGTTGAATATTTCCTGCAGAAGGTGCTAAGCGAGCAGCTTCTAAAATTTTTAAAATTAAATCTTTTGGAATATCTTTTTCTAAATATTTCCTACATGAATATCTTTTTTGAATTGCTTCAAGTACTTCCATGCATTTATTAATATATTTTGAAATATTAAAGTTTTATTATCTAAAAATATTAAAAATCGATATTTTAAAAACCATATTTTTTAAAAGAATTATTTATAATTTCATCTAAAGCTTTTTCTTTTTCTTTTTCAAGCTTTTTAGATTCATTTTCTTTTAATATTTTTTCTACAATTTCTTTTGCTCTTTGAATACAATCTTTATGATTTTTTTCAATCCAAATTTTTCTTTCGAATCTATCGATTATCTCTGAAGGAATGAAAAATTCTCTTTTTAACCATTCAATAGTATGTTTAGAAGTTAAAAAATGCCCACCAGGACCTATTTTCTCTATTAATTCTATAGCAAGAGAATCTTCTGTAATGTTTATCCCTTTTATCAATCTTAAAGCCATTCCACATATTTCATTATCTATTACAAGTTTTTCCATACTTTGGCAACTTTCAAAATCAATCATTCCAGGTCCAGAAATTACATTTATTCCAGTTAAAGCTCCTAAAATTATTCCAATAGAAGATTCAAATCCTGCTTGAATATCAACAATTTTTGAATCACTTAAACCAAGATATGAATGTGTTGGTAAACCATAATATTTTCCAATCAAAGCATAAGAACAATCTATCATAATTGTTTCAATAGCACCCATTGGAGTTGTTCCATATCTCATTTCAAATATTGCTGGTGACCCGCCATAAATTATTGGTGCTCCAGGATTAACTATTTGGGATAGAACTATTCCACTTAAAGCTTCAACAGTATGTTGAACAATTGTTCCAGCTAAAGTAACCGGAGCTGTAGCTCCTGATAATGGCATAGGAACTATTTCTGCTGGAACCATGTATTTTGCACAATCTATTAGATTCTGAGAAGTTATTTCACTCCACATTAATGGAGGAGAAGGACAAACATCAAATATTGCGATTGGTTTTTTAGATAATTCATTGTTTGTAACAATTTTAAGCATTTTAACCATATCATGCAATCCATCAATTGTGAATGCTCCTGTGATAATTGGTTTAATAGCATTTTTTAAAATTATATAAAGTCTATATCTATCAGAAATAATTTCTGGAACATCTGAAACAATTAATGCAGTACTTTGAGCATGAATGTATGGTAATGAATCAACAATTATTGAAAATTTTTCTAAATCTTTTGAAGTAGGTTTTCTAATATTGTTTGTTTCAATATCAAGAATATTAATTGCAGCTGATCCAGGATTATAATATACATTATTTTCTTCAAGAAAAAGAGCTTCTTTTCCATTCCTATCATAAATAATTATTCTTGATGGTGCCTTTATTATAGCTTCTTTAATAGCTTCCTCATTTATTTTAACAATTTTTTTCTCTAAATCGACTTCAAAACCATTCTCATTAAATATTTTTAAAGCCTCTTTATTATCAAACATTATTCCAATTTTTTCCAATATTCTAATAGCTGAAGAATGGATTTTTTCAATATCTTCTTTTGTTAATAATTGCAATTTACTTTTAATATTTGAAAAATCAAATTTATTCATTTTTCATCATTTTTCTTTAATAAATTTTTTATAATTTTAACAGCTTCTATTGCATTTTCAGCATATCCATCTGCACCAATTTCTTCAGCCCATTCTTTGGTTACTGGTGCTCCACCAACAATTACTTTAACTTTATTTCTTAAACCTGAATTTTCTAATGCTTTAATAACATTTTTCTGCTCATACATAGTTGTTGACATTAAAGCACTTAATCCAACAACATCTGGATTATATTCTTTTATTTTTTCAATGAATAATTCAGTTGGAACATCTTTACCTAAATCTATTACTTCAAAACCATTAATTGAAAGCATTATTGCAACAAGATTTTTTCCAAGATCATGCAAATCTCCTTTAACTGTTCCTATTAAAACTCTTCCAAGAATTTTATCTTTTTTCTCTTCAATACTTAAAAGAGGTTTTAATCTTTCTATATTTTCTTTAAAAATTTCTGCAGCAATCATTAAATGTGGTATAAAATATTCTCCTTTTTCATAAAGTAAACCAACTTCTTTTAAACCTTTTGATAAACCATCTTCAATAATTTTAATAGGACTTATACCAATTTTTATTGCCTCTTCTACAAGTTCTTTAACTTCTTTATCATTTAAATCTATAATTGATTTAACAATTTTATTTAATAAAATTAAATTAGACATTTTTTCACCTTATTTTATTAAAATATTTTGAAAAATAATTTATATTTAATTTTTATTTTTAAGAATTAAAGAATAGGGATTAGAATTGAAAAATAATAGAATTAAGATTAGATATGGATATGAATGGATAGAAATTGATTTACCTAAAGGAATTGATTTTTATGAAGCAAAAATTGAAGAATTTAAAAGTATTGATAATATGGAATATGCAATTAAAGAAAAATTGATAAAACCAATAGGCATTGAAAATTTAAATGATATAATAGATTCAAATTCTAAAGTAGTTATATTAGTAGATGATTATACAAGAGCAACCCCTGCATATAAAATCCTTCCAATTTTAATTAATGAAATTGAAAATAAAGGTGTAAAAAAAGAAAATATTGAAATTATGTTTGCATTAGGTACGCATAGAAAACCAACAATAGAAGAAGCAATAGGAAAAATTGGCGAAAAAATATATAAAGAATATTCAATTCTTTATCATGATTTTAGGGATTATAAAAATTTAAAATATCTTGGAAAAACAAGACTTGGCACACCAATATATATTAATGAAAAAGCTTTACAAGCAGATTTATTAATTGGAATTGGAATGATAGCTCCTCATAGAGTATGTGGATTTAGTGGAGGTTCATCTATAATACAACCAGGAATATCTGGAGAAGAAACTACTTTTTATACTCATTGGTTAAGTGCTCAATATAGTGGTATTGAAATACTTGGTAAAATAGATAATCCAGTAAAAAATGAAATGAATGATGTAGCTTCAAAAACAAATTTAAAATTTATTATTAATGTATAGTTTTAAATAAAAATAATGAAATAGTTGAAATATTTACTGGTGATTTTATAAAAGCATGGCAAAAAGGTGCAGAATTTTCAAGTAAAGTATATGGAGTTAAAATACCTTTTCAAGCAGATATAGTTATAGCAGATTGTCCACCACCATCTGATATTAATATGTGGCAAGCAAGTAAATCAATATATGCTTCTGAATTAATAATAAAACCAGGTGGAACTATAATTCTTTTAGCAAGATGTATTGAAGGTATTAGTAAAGAACATCCTGAAGTTGAAAAATTTGGATATATGGGATTTAAACAAATAAAAGAATTAGTTAATGAAGAGAAAATAAAAGATTTAACAGCAGCAGCACATATAGCTCATGTTGGAAGAATAATAAAAGATAAAGCAGAATGTATACTTATTTCAAGTGGCATAAAAAAAGAAATTGCTGAAAAAGTAGGATTTAAATATGAAGAAAACCCCCAAGAAGCTATATTAAAAGCATTAGATAAGCATTCTAAAGAAGCTAAAATTGTTATACTACATAATGCTCCAACAATTCTCCCTATTTTAGAAAAATAAGTTTCTTTATTTAACTTTAAATATTTTTATAAAATAAAGAAATATATGTATTTGCTTGGAATAGATATTGGCACATCTGGTACAAAATCTATAATATTTGATTTAAAAGGAAACATAGTATCTAAAGCATATGCAGAATATTCATTAATAACTCCTGAGCCTGGATGGGTTGAACAAGATCCTGAAATATGGTGGAATGCAACTATTAAAACAATTAAAAATGCTATAGAAAAAGCATTTATAAAAGCAAGCGAAATAAATTGTATAGGTCTTAGTGGACATACAAATACTCCATCTTTTATAGATAAAAATGGTAAGCCTTTATATAATTCGATAGTTTGGATGGATAGAAGAGCTGAAAAACAAGCTAATATTATACGTGAAAAAATTGGTAATGAGGAAATTCATAAAATTACTGGTGTTAAAATAGACCCATTTTATTCAATTTATAAAGTATTATGGTTAAAAGATAATCATCCAAATATAATTGAGAAAATTCATGCAATATTACAACCAAAAGATTATATTGGTTTAAAACTTACTGGAAAATTCTTCCTTGATAAAGCATTAGCTTCTTCAAGTGGTTATTTAGATATTAATAAAGGAGAATATGCATATGATTTATTAGAAGAAATAGGTTTTCCAATAGATAAACTTCCAAAACTTGTGCTTCCATATGAAATTGTTGGAGAAGTTACTGAAGAAGCAGAAAAATTAACTGGATTGAAAAAAGGGACTCCAGTAATAGCTGGTAGTGGAGATGTAATGGTTAATGCTATTGGTTGTGGAACAATTGAAGCAGGTTCTGCATATAATAAAATGGCTACCGCATCAGATATAGTTGTATGTATAGAAAAACCGATTTTTGATCCAAAAGTTAGAATTGTTTTTTATAATCATGTTATTCCTAATAAATGGCTTCTCGTAGGGGGATCAAATAGTGGCATATGCTATAGATGGTTTAGAGATCAATTTGGATTTATTGAAAAAGAAATAGCAAAAAATTTAAACAAGGATCCATATGAAATAATGGATGCTGAAGCAGAAAATGTAGAACCAGGATCAAATAATTTAATTTTCTTACCTTATTTAGCTGGTGCTAGAAGTCCAATATGGGATACAAATGCAAAAGGAGTATTTTTAGGTATTACTTTAAATCATGGAAAAAATCATTTTATACGTTCAATTTTAGAAGGGATTGCATATGATGTAAAGCATCGTATAGAAATTATAGAAAAAGATTTTGGAATTAAAATTAATGAAGTAAGAATTGTTGGTGGTGGAGGGAAATCAAATCTTTGGAGGCAAATAATGGCAGATATTTATAATAAAAAAATACTTTTGCCTGCTGGAAGCGAACAAGAATGCTTTGGTGCTGCAATTCTTGCTGGATATGGAGCTAAAATATATAGTGATATAACTAAAACTGTTAAAGAATTAATTCCAATAATAGATATAAAAGAACCTAAAAAAGAAAATGTAGAGAAATATTCTAAACTATTTAAAATTTATGTAGAACTTTACGATAAACTTAAAGAAGCATTCTATTTATTGTCTTATTAAAAATTTTTATAATCTTAACTTTAATAAAAAAATTTATAAAAAGGTTACTTAAAAAGAAACTATGTTTAATTGGAGATGTATTATTTTGTATTCATTATTTTTAAATTATAGAGTAAATTTAAAACATGTTTTAAAATTAACATAATTTTTATTCTATATTCTATTAATGATATTATAAAGTGATTTTCTATGTCATTTTCAATTGAAACATACGATTTAACACGTATATTCAAATCTAAACAAAGCGGTAAAATAAATATTGTAAAAGCTTTAGATAATGTTAATTTAAAAGTTTCTAAAGGAGAACTTTTTGGTTTACTTGGTCCAAATGGAGCAGGAAAAACAACATTAATAAAAATTCTTTGTACTCTTTTATTTCCTACATCTGGAAAAGCTTATGTAAATGGATATGATATTTTAAAAGAAACTTCAAAAATTAGAGAAATAATAAATGTTGCTAGTGGTGGAGAAACACCTGGATATGGAATTTTAACTGTTAAAGAAAACTTATGGTTTTTCTCTCAACTTTATGGAATACCAAATAAAATAGCTAAAGAAAGAATTAATGAACTTTTAGAAATAGTTGATTTGAAAGATAAAGCTAATGAAAGATTGAATAAACTTTCAAGTGGTATGAAACAAAAATTAAATATAGCTAGAAGCTTAATTAATGATCCTCAAATACTTTTTCTAGATGAACCTACGCTTGGATTAGATGTTATTTCAGCTCATCAAATAAGAGAATATATTAAATTTTGGATTAAAGAAAAAGAAAATAGAACTGTTTTCCTTACAACTCATTATATGGCTGAAGCTGAGGAATTATGTGATAGAGTTGCAATTATAAATGAAGGAAAAATAGTAGCATGCGATACACCTGAAAATTTAAAGAAAATGGTTTCAAAAGGGTCTTCATTTGAAATAGAAATAGCATATATAAATGATGAAAAAATTAATTTATTAAAAAGTTTGAAAGGTATTATAGCACTTTCTTTTAATCATAAAATTGATAAGAATTTAACAATTATAAAAATCGTTGTTGAAAATGAATCAATCATTTCCGATGTAATTTCTATGATTCTAAATCTTAAATCAAAAGTAATTTCTCTTAAAAAAATTGAACCAACATTAGAAACAGTTTTTATGTCATTAGTTGGAAAAGGTTTGGAAAATGATTAGATCATTAATAAGAAATTTAAAAGCAGTATATGGAAGAGTATATGTAAGGATTGTTGGTGGTAATAGATATTTACATGAAATTTTTGCAGATGCTTTTTTACCATTATTGAATCTTTCAGCATATGTTTTTGTTTATAAAGCTATGAATGCTCCTCAAGATTTAGCTAGTTTTGTTATTATTGGAGGAGTAATGGTAACATTTTGGTTAAATGTTCTATGGAGTATGGGTGCTCAATTATATTGGGAGAAAGAAATGGGCAATTTAGAAGTTTTTCTATTAGCTCCAATATCAAGAATGGCTATACTATTTGGTATGGCCATAGGAGGTATGATAAATACTTCTCTTAGAGCTTTAGCAACATTAATTTTAGGATTGTATATTTTCAATGTTAATTTTAATATAACAAACCCTATTCTAGTATTCATTATTTTCATATTAACATTAATAGCTTTATATGCTTTAGGTATGCTTTTTTCTTCCCTATTCTTATTGTTTGGTAGAGAAGCATGGCATTCAGCAAATCTTTTACAAGAACCAATATATTTCCTTTCAGGAATATATTTTCCAATAAAATATTTTCCATTTTGGCTTCAAGTTATCGCTTCTCTTATACCTCTTACGATTGGTTTAGATGCTATGAGAAAATTAATTATTTATGGACATGATTTTATTGATATTCAATTACACTTCTTTTTATTAATTTCCCTCTCTATCATATTATTAATACTTGCTAAATTTTCTTTAAATTATATGGAAAAAATTGCTAAAAAGGAAGGGAGGTTGACTCTTAAATGGATTTAATAAAAAATTTAAAAACTTTTAAATGTGCTTTTTGGCTTGGATTTAAAATAGAAAGTAATTGGACAGACCCATTCTTATTTGCAATATATTCTTTAATTAGACCTTTATCAAGTTTATTAATAATAATATTCGTATACATAGTCGGAGCATTATCCGGCTATAGCGATCCAAATTATGCAACATATATGGTTTTAGGAAATGCATTCTTTATTTTTGCTGCTCAAGCAATTTATGGTTCTATATGGATGATACATGATGATAGAGAACATTATCAAATAATTAAATATGTATATGTTTCTCCATCAAACTTCTATATATACTATGTTGGTAGAGGATCTTTTGCTTTCCTTTTATCATCTGCAATTTCCTCTTTAATTACAATTTTTGTTGGAATAACATTTTTAGGAGTTAAAATAGATTTTCTAAAAATAGATTATTTATTTTTCATATTAAATTTTTTAATTAGTTTAATAGGATTAGTATCTCTTAGTATGATACTTGCTTCTATTGGATTTTTTACAACTAGAACTATGTGGAGTTTATCAGAAGGTTTAGCAGGATTATTCTTTTTATTTTGCGGGATTCTTTTTAAGCCTGAACAATTTCCATATCCTTTACAAATGTTTTCTTATATGCTTCCTTTAACTTATTGGGTTTCTCTTTTTAGAAATTCTTTATTAGGATTAAGAATGGAATCTTTAATTAATGAATTTATTATAAGCTTAGGATATACTATATTTTTATTATTATTTTCAATAATATTCTTTAAATATTCTTTAAATATAGCAAAAAAGAAAGGAATAATAGATGTTATTTTAACATTTTAAAAATTATAAATTTTAGTTATTTTTATAAAAATAGTATAGTTATGAAAATCTTTGTTTTAAGGCTTGGACATAGAAAATTTAGAGATGAAAGGATAAGTACTCATTGTGGGCTTGTAGCTAGAGCATTAGGAGCAAATGGAATAATATACTCAGGTGAAAAAGATGATGGAATAATAGAATCCGTAAAAAATGTAGTTAAGAAATGGGGTGGAAAATTTGAAGTTTATTATGAAGAAAATTGGAGGAAAATATTGAAAAATTGGAATGGTAAAATAATTCATTTAACAATGTATGGCATTCCAATTCAAAATAAGATTGATGAAATTAGGAAATGTAATGAGGATTTACTTATTGTAATAGGTTCTGAAAAAGTTCCATTTGAAGTTTATAAATTAGCAGATTGGAATATAGCTATAACTAATCAACCTCATTCTGAAGTTGCTGCATTAGCAATTTTTTTAGATAAATTTTTTATGGGTAAAGAGCTTAATATAAATTTTGAGAATCCTGAAGTCAAAATTATACCTCAAGAAAAAGGTAAAAAACTTATTAAGTTGAAATAAATTAAATTTAATTTGTGATTGATATGGTGATTGAAGATAAAAGGCCCAGGCTTCAAGGAATAGTTTTATCTATAGATAAAACTGGAGAGAAAAAAATAGACGAAGAAGGAAATGAATGGGAAAAATGTATTTTTACATTAGAATTAACGAATTTTTCTAAGCGTACACCAGAATTATCTATTCCTGAAGAAATAAAAGGGAAGAAAATAAAATTAATTAGATATTGCTGCTTTGATTGGCATTATAAAATTGGTGTAAGGAAAACATTAGATCCTGAAGAAACTGAAGCAATATTAAAAGGTGAAAAAACCGATACAGTTTATTGGTAAATAAAAAAAGTATTAAATAAGAAAAGTTGATATTTTTAAAAAGAATCAAATAAAGTTATCAATATTCCAATCGGAATAAAGAATATCTAAAATTTTATCATCTACTTCTCTTGTTTTAAAATCTTCATAAAAAGAAATCATTAGCATTGGAGGAAGAAGCTAGAGTTTAAAGGATGAGTTTTGTAACTCACAATTTTGGCATTATTATAACTCCTTCATCATTATCTCCATAAGCAATATATTTTTTTTCAAGATAAAGCTTTGCTACAAAAGCTGAAGTAACAGCATCTAGTTCATGGTCTGTCATATTTTCTGATAATCCTCTTATTCCAAGCATTTCTAATCCTTTTCTAAGCCCCTCTATGCTTTTACTTTTTCTAGGTATTTTTAATAAATCTTGTGCTCCACCTGGATATACCTCTATTACTTCAAAACCTTTTTTATTTAGTATTTTTTTCAATCTTATTCCTCTTTTAGTAAGTTCCCTCATTGGTCCTAAAGTAATTGGGAAAAATTTAATCTTATTTCTTAATAATTCTCTATCACATTCTCTTAAATGTATATTAGATTTTTGTTCTAATGATTTTCTACCTTTTGGAAGACTTAATGGTGCGTCTATTGCAATAATCTTAGGCTTTTCTTCTAGAATATTTTTAATAATTTCTCTATCTTTATAAAGTATTTTTGTTTTTACATTCATTTTATTATTCATTATACAGAATCCTGTAGGCCTATTTTCTGTTCCTGCAAGATCTATTCCAATAACCTTCATTTTTTTAATTTAAAATAGATTTTAGAAATTTAAAATATTTTTAAAATAAAAGGTAAAACATAAAATTTAAATTGCTAGAATTTAAGATATATTTTGAAAATTAAAGGATTGGTGCATCTTATTGGTTGTTTGTTCTTCATGTGGTATTAATACTTCCTTTTGCCCTAATTGTGGGGCTCCTCTAAAAAAAGATAGTATAATATGCGATTCTTGTAAGAAAGTAATTAATTATTGTTTTAATTGTAATGCTCCTTTAAGAAAAATTTTTGAAGAAACCAAAATAAAAGAAATAGAAGCATCAATTCTTGAAAAGCCTCCTAAAATTCCTTTAAAAGCATGTTTTTTCCATCCTAAAATAGAAGCTATAACAAAATGTGATGCTTGCGATAAATTACTATGTAAAGATTGTGCAAAAAAATTTGGAGACCTTACTTTATGTCCAGAAGATTATCCTAAGGATATTGAAATTGTTGAGTATGCTCCTCCAGCTATTAAAAAATATCCTAAAAATTCATTGATACTAACTTCATTTTCAATAATTTTATTCTTTTTACAAATATTTTTTATCGAATATCGATCTTTATTTATTGATAAAACTTTAATTATAAATGCTAATTATATGATTTTTGTTTTACTTATAATAATTGCATTAATGGTAATGTCTATTATATTGATAATTAAATCAAAACATCAAACTTTAGCTTCTTTTGTAATAATGTTTATTTCATTAATTGGCCTTATTATTGGAGGAGGTTTCTTTATAGGGAGTATTTTGGGAGTAGCAGGAGGAATCGTATCTTTAGTAGAAAGTTAATTAAAAAGTTTTTAGGAAATTTTATTGAGATCATTGAAATACAAAGTTGTTGTTTGTCCATCTTGTAATAATGTTCAAGTTATAGTGGCTAAAAAAAATTTTAAATGTAAATTCTGTGGCTTTAAAACCGAAGTAGCAAATTTAAGAATATTTTTCTCTACTAATAATGCTTCCGAAGCTGGGATTGTAGCACGTAATCTTAAGTTTAAATTAAAAAGATAGTTTTCAATAAGGAATTTTTATTATTTGTTTTTTTATAATTTAATATTCTTCAAACATTTTATTAAATATTCTGATAGTATCTTCATAACTTACTTTACGAGGATTATGTATAAGCAATCTTTTAATTTTAATTGTTTCTTGAGCTAATTCTGGAATATCTTCTATAGATGCTCCTTTAATTTCTTTCAAACTTATTGGCAATCCTACATCTTTCATGAGTTTCTTTATAGAATTTACTACTTTTATTGAAATTTCTTCTAAAGAACCATTAATTTCTTCACCTAAAGCTTTTGCTATATTGAAAATTTTTTCTTCTAAAACTATGGAATTATATTCTATAGCATATGGAAGAGCTAATGCACATGAAACTCCATGCGATAAATGATATTTTGCTCCTAGTACCAATCCTATTGCATGTCCTAAGTTTACTATGGCATTTGTAATGCATATTCCGGCCATTGTAGCAGCAATAGACATATGATATCTAGCTTCAATATCGTTTCCATTAAAATATGCTTTTCTTAAATATTTTGAAATGATTTCTATAACTTTTAATGAAATAGCATCCACTAAAATATTTCCACTAAGAGAAATATATGCTTCTATTGCATGACTTAATGCATCGAAACCTGTAGAAGCAGTTAAATTAGGCGGTAAAGAAATTGTTACAAGCGGATCAACTATTGCTACATCAGCAAATAAATAATCACTATATACCGATACTTTAGTATTCCCTTTAGTAAATACTGACACGCGTGTTACTTCACTTCCTGTTCCAGCAGTTGTAGGTATTAATATTTTTGGCAATCCTGGATTTTTTACTAAATCGAAACCAAGATAATCTTCAATTTTTCCAGGGTTTGTTGCAAGTATTGAAGCAATTTTTGCGGTATCAAGAACACTACCTCCTCCAAATCCTACTATTAAATCAAAATCTCTTCCCCTAACAATATTTCCTATTTCTTCAGATTTTTCTAATTTAGGCTCAGGTTCAACTTCATTAAAAATTTCTACGTTATATCCTGCTTTTTCTAAGTATTGTATAACATTTCCTACTAAATTTGTTTTTTCTAAAATTTTATCTGTTATTAATAATGCTTTTTTACCACTTATGTTTTTTGCCTCTTCAACTATTTTTTCTAAAGCATTTATTCCAAAAATAATTTTCTTTGGCATTTTTAAAGTATATATTTTAAATAATGGATGTATTTCTCTTAATTGTTCAATTTCATTCATACTTATCACTTTCTAATTTTTTTCTATTAAGTGAAAAATTAAAAACATTTTAAAACCCTCTTAAAACTTTTAAAACTTCTTCTTTCTTTAAAACTTCTTCTGGGCATCCTTCGAATATTATTTCTCCTCTTTCTATAATGAATATTCTATCAGCTAATTTTGAAGCATGCAATAAATTTGATTCAGCGATTAAAATCGATATCCCTCTATCTCTTATTTTCTTAATACTTTCATAAAAATGTTTAGTAACAATTGGTGCTAATCCTTCTAATGGTTCATCTAATAATAGAAGTTTAGGAGAAAGTGCCAAAGCTCTAGCTATTGCAAGCATTTTTTGTTCTCCACCACTAAGATATCCTCCTTTTCTTTTCATTAATTTTTCAATTGTTGGAAAAATTTCAACTATTTCTTTTATAACCTCATTTTTCTTAGTCGGATTAGATAAGGCTACTTCAATATTTTCTTCAGTTGTCATATCTGTGAATATTTTTCTATCTTCAGGAGCGTATCCAATACCCATTCTAGCTCTTTTATAAGGTGGAAGATTTGTTATATCTTTTCCATTAAAAAATATTTTCCCTTTTTTTAATGGAATTATTCCGATTATGCTTTTAATAGTGGTTGTTTTTCCTGCTCCATTTCTACCTAAAAGCATCACTATTTCCTTTTCTTTAACATCTAATGAAATTTTCCTTAGTATGTTTACACCACCTAAATTTACTTCTATATTATCTATTTTTAACATATTTTTTATTCAACTCCTAAGAGTATGCGTTCAACATTCTTATCTTCTTTTATTTGGGATGGTTTTCCTTCAGCTATTATTTCTCCTTGATGCATCACAATTATTTTATTTGAATAAGAAAATACTATATCCATATCATGTTCAACTATCAATGCTGTTACCCCTTTCTCTTTTATAACATTATGTATAGTATTCATAATAATGCTTTTTTCACTTGTGCTTACGCCACTTGTTGGTTCATCCAATAAAACCAATTTAGGGTCTAGAGCGAATGCTATAGCTACATCTAAAAGTTTTCTATCTCCATGAGATAAATCTTGAGCTAATAAATTTTTCTTTTCCAAAAAACCAAAAATTTCTAGAATCTCATTTGCTTTTTCATTTATTTCTTTATCTATTTTATGGAAAATTTTATTTGCTTTTCCTAAACGGGAAATAATTGCTACCCTAACATTATCCAAAACTGTTAAACCATTATAAATAGCTGGAATTTGAAAACTTCTTCCAATACCCATTCTAGCTATTTTATAAGGTAAAAGGGCTGTTATATCTTTATTCATGAAAAAGACTTTCCCTTTATCAGGTGGAATAGTACCACTAATAACATTTATTAAAGTTGTTTTTCCTGCTCCATTTGGACCTACGATAGAAGTTATTGTTCCTTTTTCTAATGATAAATTTACATTTTCTAATGCTTTTACTTCACCAAAATGTTTTACAAGATTTTTAGTATAAAGAATCACCTCAACTCACCTCACTTTTTAAAATATGACTTATTTTTTTCTCTAATGTTCCAACTATTCCGCTTGGGAATAAAAGAGTAAATGCTACTATAAGTGAGCCTAATATAAAAGGCCAATAAATTGTGAAAGCACTAATATAACTTCTAGCACAAATAAACACTATTGAACCTAAAATCGGTCCAATAAATGTTGTCCCTCCAAGTAATGTTGCAAATAATACTTCTGCAGATATAATAAATAAATCTGGAACAACATGTCCAAATAATGGAGCATATAGCGCTCCAGCTAATCCTGAATACATAGTTGATAGAATGAATGAATACCATTTATATTTTCTTGTCGATACTCCTATAAATTCTACTCTAATAGTATTTTCTTTGATTGCTTGTAGAATTTTCCCAAATGGAGAATTTACTATTCTCCATGCTACATAAACTGCTATAAAGAAGAAAAATAATGTAAAATAATAATATCCGATCGGATTCTCTATTGCACTAAGATTAAAATTGAATAAGTAAGGTGTTGATACATGCATTCCATCACTTCCTCCAGTTATATAATAAAATCTAAAACATAACGCATAAAAGAATTGTGCAAATGCAAGAGTTAAAAGAGCAAAGTATATAGCCGTATACCTTACGCAAAGATATCCTATTAAAATCCCTGATAAAGTACTTATTACTATAGCTGCTAAGATAGCTATCAAAAATGAATTTATAGAAAATTTAGTTAAAATAAATGCTACAGTATATGCCCCTATACCAAAATATGCTGCATGACCAAATGAAAGAAGACCTGTATACCCATAAAGGAAATTATATCCTAAAGCCCATATAGCATATACTAATGCCATTGAAATTAAAAAGTCCAAATATGGTGATCCTATTAGTGGAATAATTAAAAATATAGAAGTGCTTATTATTAAAAAAAATTTCTTAATTTTATTTTCAGGAATTTGTTTCATATCATGCCACTCTATATTCTTTACCAAATAATCCTCTAGGACGAACAATTAATACAGCCGCCATTACTAAGTAGATTATAGCTAGCTCTATTTCTGGAATATAAACTATTCCAAATGCTCTTATTATACCAATTATTATTGAACCTATTAATGCTCCTTTAATACTTCCAAGCCCTCCAATAGTTATTACTACGAAAGCTTCAATTAAAGCATCCGCATCCATTCCAAGCATTGCTACTGTTGGAGGAAGAATTAATGCTCCACTTAATCCCCCTAAAGTTGCTCCTATTAAAAATATCATTGGGAAAATATAACTTGTGTTTATTCCTAATGCTGAACTCATTTCCCTATCTAATGAACAAGCTCTTATATATTTTCCAAGTTTTGTTTTATATAAGAAAAGCCATAAAGAAATTCCAATAATAAAAGATACTATTATTACTATGATATTATACAATGGATATGGTCTTCCTAGAATTTCTATAGTTCCACTATATATAAATGGTTCAGAAGAAGATAATGGTTGTGGTCCAAAAATTATACGCGTAAAATCTTGTAAAATAAGTGAAACACCAAATAATAAGAGAAGCTGATAATCCACTGGCCTTTTATATATCCATTTAATTAAACCTCTCTCAATTACTACTCCTATTATTCCTACTAATAATGCAGATACTATAAAAGTGAATGGTAAAAGCATTGGATTTGGAGTAGCTTTAATTAATATTGCTGCTATGTATGCTCCAATCATGTATAAGCATCCATGAGCGAAATTAACTATTCCAGCTACACTAAATATTAAAGTTAATCCAGAAGTTATTAAAAAAAGAATAGAAGCAAAAAAAATACCATTAAGGAAGTATGTAGTTATTATATCTAACATTTATATGCACTCTACCAAGAAGCTACAAAGTCTTTCCATTTCATTCCAGGTGGAGGAGCTGCTTCTTCTGGTGTAATTACCCATATTGGATCTAAAACTGCATACCCAAGTTTAGGATCTTGTTTTGTTAAACCAGAAACTGCATATCCAAGGCTTTGATGATCTTCCTTTCTAAAGTATCTGTATCCTCCAGGACCTGGTACCATCAAATTTTCTAATGCTGAAATAACATCTTCTGTTTCTGGCCATTCACCTGCTATTGAATAAGCTTTTTCAATAGCAATTTTTAATGCGTGTATTGCAATATATGCTGAATTACAATTGAAGCCTGGATATCCACCACGTACATCTGGATATCTTCTATGAAATTCTTCATTAAATTCTTTATTTATTGACCATCTATTCCATGGTGGATATTTGAAATAATACCTTGTAGTATTTAACATACCATCAGGACAATCCTTTCCTGCACCCCAGACGTATTCTCCACCAGTAACACTACTTACTCTACACTGTTTAAATAAACCATATCCAACTCCTTGTTTAATACATGTTACTAAATCTCCTCCCCATAAAGTTAATTCAACAACATCTGGTTTAGCAGCCATAACTTTAGTAATATGTGGAGTAAAGTCTGTAGAAAATAATTTAGGCCACCCTTCAGCTACTATTTCAAAATCTGGTATAAGTTTCTTTAAAACTGTTGTTAAAATGTCCCATTCATCATGTCCCCAAACATAATCTGCTCCTATTACAGCAAATTTTTTAGCATCAGGCCACGTTTTATATATTGATAATGCATGGCATATAGCATCTAATGCGTCATAATTTGCTACTCTAAATACATATTTTGGTTTTGTATCTACTTCTTCAAAAAGTTTAGTAGCTGTCCCTTCTTCTATAATCAATAAAGTCTTCATTTCTTCTGCAACAGGAGCTAATGCAACTGCTTCAGCACTAGTTGATCCAGATATGATATATTCTACTCTATCTTCTGTTACAAGTCTTTTAAAGAAATCTACACTTGCATCTGCTTTTCCACCAGAATCTCTAACAACAAGTTCTATTTTCCTTCCAAGTATTCCTCCTTGAGCATTTATTTTTTCAACTTCCATTTGTAATGCTTTTAATCCTGGATCAAAAAGCATTGCTCCAGCACCTGTTAGAATTGTAATCACTCCTATTTTAAGTGGCTCCTTTGGAACTTCTTTAGCTGGCGGTGCGATTGTTTTTGTAATTGTTGCTCCAGGACCTGCAACTGTTTCAGTTTTTGTAACCGTTTGAGTAACAGTAGCAGCAGCGGCTGTCTTAGTTTCAGTTTTTGTTATTGTTTCTGTTATTTTTTCAATTTTTCCTGGTGCTGTAAGGTATCCTAAAGCTCCTCCAACAGCTAATCCAGCAACACCTGCTCCAACATATTTTAAATAATTCCTTCTATCTACTTTTTCACCCATTTTACATCGTATTTAATTTAATGATAAATTGTATATAAAATTTATGTTCTTTTATAATATAGAGTTTTTATGTTTTTTAATCGACAATTGACGATTTTAGTTTATTTAAAGTCCAATCAATATTTTTATTTTAGTCCTGAAAATTAAATATTAAAAAATGTAAGGTGTATTGAATGGAAAAAATAAATTCCCCCCTTAAAGGTATTAGAATACTTGATCTTACAAGAGTTTTAGCTGGACCATTTTGTACAATGATTCTTGCTGATCTTGGTGCTGAGGTAATTAAAATAGAAAGACCTGGAATAGGTGATGATAGTAGAAATTTCCCACCATTTGTTAATAATGAAAGCGCATATTATATACTTTTAAATAGGGGGAAGAAAAGCATTGTTTTAAATCTCAAGCATCAAAAAGGAAGAGAAATTTTTTTAGAATTAGTTAAAAAATCCGATGTAGTTGTTGAAAATTTTAAACCTGGAACAATGGAAAAACTTGGAATAGGATATGATGTGCTAAATAAAATTAATCCAAAAATTATTTATGCTTCTATTTCAGCCTTTGGACATTATGGTCCATATAAAGATAGACCTGGATATGATTTAATAGCTCAAGGCATGGGTGGAATAATGAGTATAACTGGTTGGCCAGATTCTCCTCCAACAAAAGCTGGAACTGCTATAGCTGATATTAGTGCTGCTCTTTTTTGTTGCATAGGGATTCTTGCTGCTCTTAGAGCTAGAGAATTAACGGGTGTTGGACAAAAGATAGATATAGCTATGACAGATTGTATTGTAGCAATAAATGAAGCATATAATGAAAAATATCTTGTAAAAGGCGAAATTCCTGGAAGGATTGGAAATAGATATGAATACATTTATCCATATGATACTTTTAAAGCTAAAGATGGTTGGATTATTATTGGAGTTGGGAATGATGAAATATGGGAACGTTTTTGTAAAGCAATTGGAAAAGAAGAATTAATAAATGATGAAAAATTTAATACTAATGAAAAAAGAGTTAAAAATTATAAACTTTTAGAACCTATTATAAATGAGTGGGTTTCTAAAAGAAACGTTAATGAAATAATTTCTCATTTATTAAAATACGATATCCCATGCGGTCCAGTTAATACTATTGCTGATGCATGTGAAGACCCTCATATAGCTAAAGCAAGAGAAATGGTAATTTCTATAAAACAACCTAATATAGGTGAAATAAAAATCATTAATTGCCCAATCAAAATATTCCCCTCTTCACCTAAAGTAAGAGGTCCAGCTCCTTTACTTGGTCAACATACAAATGAAGTATTAAAAGAATTAGTTAATTTAAATGAAGAGCAATTAAATAAATTAAGGAAAGAAGGAGTAATTTGCTAGTATTTTTTTATCAAGTTAATTATTTTTAAATACCTAAATAAGCTGTTTTTACATAATTGTTTTCTAATATTTCTTTTCCTGTGCCTTGCAGAACAATTTTACCATTTTCTAAAACATATGCTTTATCAGCTAAAGAAAGAGCATTTCTAATATTTTGTTCAATAAGTAAAATTGTTATTCCATTTTCTTTAAGGAAATTGATAGTTTCAAATATTTTAATTACGAGTTTCGGAGCTAAACCTAAAGAAGGTTCATCTAGCATAAGTAATTTAGGAGATGACATTAAGGCTCGAGCTATAGCCAGCATTTGTTGTTCTCCTCCACTTAATGTAACAGCAAGTTGATTCTTTCTTTCTTTTAATATAGGAAATAGATTAAACACGAATTCTAAATTTTCCTTCTTTTTAGATTCTGATATGGTATAAGCTCCCATTTCTAAATTTTCAATGACACTCATATATGGAAATAATCTTCTTCCTTCGGGAACTTGAATTATTCCTTTTCTAACAATTTTATATGGAGAAAGTCCATTAATTTTTTCATTTAAGAATAATATTTCTCCATTTTTAGGAATAAGTAATCCACTAATAGTCTTAAGTAATGTTGTTTTTCCTGCTCCATTTGGACCAATCACTGTTACAAGTTCTCCTTTAGAAACTTTTAAAGATAAACTCCATAATACTTGGATCTCATCATAGAACACATTTATATTTTTCACTTCAAGCAATTTTTACACCTTCTCCTAAATATGCCTCGATCACTTTTTTATTCTCAGCAATTTCATGTGGTTTTCCCTCCGCTATTTTTTCTCCATGATGAAGAACTATTATTCTCTCGGCTATGCCCATAATGACTTTCATAACATGTTCTACTATAAATAAAGTAATTCCTTGATTTCTTATTTTTCTCAATAATTCCATAACTTCTTCTGTTTCGACTGGATTTAAACCAGAAACTACTTCATCTAAAAGCAATAATTTAGGCTTAGTTGCTAATGCTCTTGCAATTTCAAGTTTCTTTCTCTCTACTAATGTTAAGTTTTTTGCTAGTGTGTCGATTTTCTTAGAAAGACCTATAAAATCAATAATTTCTATAGATTCTCTTTTTGCTTTATTAAAGTCTTTACGTTCATCTTTTCCAAATAATGCACCTATCATCACATTTTGAAGACAAGACATATTTAAAAATGGCTTAGGTATTTGAAACGTTCTTCCAATCCCCTCTTTGCATATTTGATAAGGAGTAAAATTAGTAATGTCTTTTTCATTAAAAATTATTTTTCCTCTATTAGGCTTATAAAAACCACTTATCAAATTGAATAATGTTGTTTTTCCTGCTCCATTTGGACCAATTAATCCAACAATTTCTTTTTTATGAATATCAAATGTCACATTCTTAACAGCTGCCAATCCACCAAAATACTTAGTTAATTCATAAACTCTTAATATATTCATTAACATATCTTATTTATCTTTAATATATAAATTTTTTGTATAAAATGGTTTATAAAAAAATCTTTTAGGGCTAGTTTAAGCCTTTTTTCTTAGTAAAATATGCCTTTTAATATTAAGTAATGCAGTGAAGACTTTGCTTATAAACCGTTAAAGCGAATAAATTTATTAAAAAATTTTAAAGCCTAAATTTTTTAGAAAAGATTTATATATATTAAAAATATTATATAATGTTAGTGAAAAAGTCATGAAAATAAAATATAGTAAAGCTTTAACTAAAATACAAGCAGCAATAATTATAATAGTGATTGTAATCGCTTTACTATCTATAGGGATGTATTATTTCTTAAGACCACCCGCGGTTGCGAAGGAAATAGTGATCGGCAGTCCTTTAGCTCTTACTGGAAAATTTGCAAAAGATGGAAAGTTTTATAAAGATGGATGGGAGCTTGCTGTAGAAGAAATAAATGAAAAAGGAGGAATATTAGGAGCAAAAATAAAGTTAATTGTAGAGGATGATAGGAGTGATCCAGCATATAGTGCAACAGTAATGGAGAAACTTATTAATGAATATAAAATAGTAGCTACTTTAGGGGCTTTTCCAACAGCATGTACAGAGCCTACAAGTGCTATTGCTGAAAAATATAAAATTCCTTACGTTGGTTCAGGATCAGCAACATGGTCATTGTATGAAAGAGGTTTTAAATATTATTTCCAAATATTTCCACCAACACCGAGATACATTCCACCAATAATAAGCTTATATAAATCTCTTAGTCCTAAACCTGAATCTATTGCAATAACTTATGAGCTTACTGCTTGGGGTGAAGAATTAAAAAATACACTTCTCGAAGAAGCTACTAAAGAAGGATTTAAAGTAATTTTTTGTGAAGGGTATACAGCTGGAACAGCAGATTTCACGCCACTACTTCTTAAAATTAAAGCTCTTAACCCAGATGCTTATGTAGATATTGGTCATACAACAGATGAGATACTCCTTTGTCGTCAAAGTGCTGAAATAGGTTTTAATCCAAAAATATGGCATGGAATGCTTACTGCAACAATAGATTTTTCGCAATCTCTTGGGAATTTAGCTGAGAATATTCTTGGAACACCTGCATGGCACGAAACTGCGAAATTTCCAGGTAATGAAGAATTTGTAAAAAAATACAAAGAAAAATATAAAGTTGAACAAGTTGATTATCATGCAGCTTTAGCTTATGCATCGGTCCAAGTATTGGCTGAAGCAATAAAGATAGCAGGTGAAATTGATCCTGAAAAGATTAGAGATGCTTTAACTAAAGTAGATATAATGACTATTGTTGGAAGAGTCAAATTTGATGAAAAAGGATGTAATATTTATTCACAATTATTAATAACTCAAATTCAAAATGGAAAAATCGTAGTAGTATGGCCTAAAGAAGCTGCTGCAGCAAATATAATTTATCCAAAGCCACCATTTAAAAGTTAATTTCCTTTTTTATTTTTTTAAGTGAGTGAAAAATGTCTATTGAAATAATAGTTAATGCATTATTTCTTGGAATAATAACTGGAATGGTATATGCTTTATCTGCTTTAGGCTTAACATTAATATATGGAGTGATGAGATTAATAAATCTTACTCATGGCCAAATGCTAATGCTTTCAGGCTTTCTCTCATATACTTTATTAACATTATTTAATATTGATCCAATAATTTCTTTACCATTAGTTGTAATTTTTTTCATTTTACTAGGTTTTCTATTTCATAATTCTTTGATTAAACCTATTATTAAAGCTCCTCTCATAGAATCTTTATTAATTACGTATGCTTTTGGTATGATCTTAGAGAATCTAGCTATTATTATATGGGGAGTGGATTATAGAAGTATAGTAACTTCATATTCAGCATATTCAATAAAAATAAGTACATTTTCAATAAGTTTATCACGTTTGCTTGCTTCAATAATTGCTTTATCAGTATCTATTTTAATATACTTTCTTTTAGTAAAAACTAAATTCGGAAAAGCAATTCGTGCATGTGCTCAAGATCCTATTGCTTCTGAATTAATGGGTATCAATTATCACAAAGTAGCTATGTTAACTACTATTTTAAGTACATCAATAATTGCTATTGCAGGACCATTACTTGCAATGATATTTCTTATCTATCCAGCTGTAGGAGGAATGTATACATTAAAAGCCTATTGTATGGTTGTCTTAGGTGGAGTAGGAAGTGCTCTAGGAGCTTTAATTGGGGGTCTTCTTTTTGGAATAAGTGAATCATTTGCTGCAGTATTATTACCAAGTGGATTTAAAGATGCTGTAGCATATGGATTACTTGTATTGCTACTTTTAATAAAACCTACAGGCTTAATTAAAGGGTATAAATGATTGAATGATTATGAATAGTAAAATAGTATTCAAGAATATTGATAAAATTTTTATAACAGTAGTACTTCTTTTGCTATTACTTTTGCCATTCTTTATAAGTTCATATTATGTTCATTTCTTAATAATTTTATTTATATATATGTGTTTAGCAGAAAGTTGGAATATTATTGGTGGATTTTGCGGACAAGTTTCATTTGGTCACGCAGCCTTTTTCGGAGTTGGAGCTTATGCTGCTAGTTTGCTTCATGTTTATTTAAACTTTCCAGTAATATTTGCTATAATTTTAGGAGGTTTAGCTTCTTCATTTTTAGCATTAATAATTGCTTATCCTTTCTTAAAATTAAAAGGGCCAGCATTTGCTATAGGAACTCTCGGTTTTACCGAATTTATGAAGATAATCATTCTCAATGAAGAAAAATGGACCCATGGAGCTGCAGGTTTTGAAAATCCTGTAACAACTTATCTTTCAATACCAAAATATGGTTGGTATCTAGGAGCTTTAATAATATTACTAATAACAATTTTCGTATCTTATAAAATTTCCAAATCAAAATTTGGATTAGCGCTTTTTTCCATAAAAGAAGACTTAGAAGCAGCTGAAGCTTTAGGAATTAATAGCATAAAGTATATGATCTTAGCATTTACTATTAGCACATTTTTTGCAGGATTGATTGGAGGTATATATGCCTTTTATATGACCTATATTGAACCATATTCAATTTTTAGCTCAGCTTTAAGTATTGGATGTGTAACAATGAGTGTTTTAGGAGGGAGTGGGACTGTTATAGGGCCATTATTAGGGGCTCTTATTATTCAATTATTAAACGAATTTTTTAAAAGCTTTTTGGCACAAACATATTTAATCATTAATGGAGTAATTTTAATTTTAGTAGTTTTAACTATGCCTGAAGGGATTATCAGTGGAATTAGAAAATTTATAAAATCCAAATATTAGAAATAAGGCAATAAAAAATTTATATAATCAATTATTTAAAAAATAAAAAGAAAATGGTGAGAAAATGAGTAAAATTGATAATATTGGAATAGTAGGATATGGAGCTTATATACCAATATATAGAATAAAAATTGAAGAAATTGCTTCTCAATGGAATGAGGATGCTGAACAAATTAAAAAAGGATTAAATGTTGAATGCAAATCTGTAAGAGGTTTAGATGAAGATGAAGTAACTATTGCTGTTGAAGCTACATGGAATGCTTTAAAAAGAGCTCCTGAAGTTAATCCTAAAGAAATAGGTGCAATATATATTGGATCAGAATCTAAGCCATATGCTGTTAAACCTTCTGCAACAATTGTTGCTACAGCTATTGGAGCTAGTTTTAATATAAGAGCTGCAGATTATGAATTTGCATGTAAAGCTGGAACAGAAGCTATAATTAGTTGTATTGCTCAAGTAAAAAGTAAATTAATAAAATATGGTTTAGCTATTGGGGCTGATTGTTCTCAATCTTGGCCTGGAGATGTTCTTGAGTATACTGCTGCTGCTGGTGGAGCAGCATTTATAATAGGAGAGAAAAATAATAAAACAATAGCATATTTTGAAGGCCAATATTCTGTTGGAAGTGACACAGCAGATTTTTGGAGAAGAGATACTATACAATTTCCAAGACATACTGGAAGATTTACTGGTGAACCAGCATATTTTAAGCATGTAATTGGAGCTGCAAAAGGTTTAATGGAAGAATTAAATTTAAAACCAAGCGACTTTAATTATTTTGTTCCACATCAACCAAACGGTTCTTTTCCTTTAAGAGTTGCTAAGCAACTTGGTTTTGAAGAAAGTAAAGTGAAACCTGGATTGATTTCACCCTATGTAGGAAATTTTTATTCAGGTTCTTCGCTAACCGGCTTTTGTAAAGTTTTAGATCAAGCAAAAACTGGAGAAAGAATATTATTAGTTTCATTTGGATCAGGGGCTGGAGCAGATGCTTTTAGCATAGTTGTTCAAGATTGTATTGAAGAAAAAAGAAATCTTGCTCCAAAAGTGGAATATTATCT
>Ga0080004_1107870_pt1 | contig 34958 bp, 32 predicted proteins | sample WasSprMetagenome_FD_69207 | JGI IMG/M metagenome (GOLD analysis project Ga0080004, IMG submission 69207) | Sulfidic aquatic microbial communities from Washburn Spring, Yellowstone National Park, USA - WS (SPADES assembly) (version 2) | ecosystem: Environmental > Aquatic > Thermal springs > Hot...
CAAAAGCCTTCTCACTTTTAAAGCTCTAATGCTGGATTTCCTATGAATAGGAAGCTTGGCCCAAGCCTGACCCTCCAGAACGACATGTTCTGGAAGGACTAAAGAACATCAATATAATAGTAAAGTTTTAATTTTTTATTATCACTTCTTTCTTTTTTAATTATTATATATTTTAAGAAAAATTTAAGCATTATCTTTCTTAGATCAAATAAATTTTATTGTTTTTAATAATATGATTGAAAAAGAATTTTTTCTTTATTAGAAAATGAAATAGAATTTATTGAAATAAAAATATATTGGTTACACTAAGTCTTCCATTAATTGTTTTTATATTATGGAGATATTTTAAAAATATTTTTAAAATTATAGGTAAAAATCTTTATAGATAAAATTTTATGAAAAATTAAATAATTGGATACGCCCTCCTAATTCTAAAATTAATTGCTTACTATCATTATAGATTTTCATTTATTTTTAACCACTCTCTTTAAAAAACATAAAATATATTTTAATATTTCTTGAAATTACTGCAATAATTACATGTAGAAAATTTTTTAAGGGAGTCTTTTTTCTCCGATATTTGGTTCAATTATTACTATTTCAACTAAGTTTATTAAATTTGATGTCATTATTTTTTTCATTAAAACTTCTTCAACTTGAAATACGCCAGCTGTACCTTCCATATCTATAAGTATTTGAAGAGGTTTTTTATCTCCTCTATTTATTTCAACTTTCTTAATTGAAAGGGCTGAAAGAGAGTGAATGTCTATTTTTCCCAACTTATAAGGAATCCTAGCTCTTCCTTGAGCCATATCTGTCCCATCAGCTATTTTTGCTATTCCTGCCTCAATTGTTAAACATTGAATATTTTCATCATGAGAGAAAATACATTGAAGAATCTCTTGTTTTATTCTTAACATTTTTTCTTTATCTTCTGCATAAATTTCCTTAAGAATTTTTTCTAAAATTGGATTAGATAAATAGCAACCATGTATATGATGTAACTCTCTATGAACAGCATTTCCAATATCATGTAAGTAGGAACCACATAAAACAACTATTTTTGAATCTATTAATTCTCCAATTTTATCTTTTACTATTGATGGTGTAACGTAATCTTTTAATATTTCAAGTGCTACTCCACTAACTATTTTAGAATGTACTGGGCCATGATCATTATACATTAGCCTATTGACCGCCATAATATATTAAATATTCTCATTCATTTTTTAAATAATTTAATAAATCTTTTTAATTAGAGGAAGTACTTTTAATAAGAATTAAAAAAAGGGGAGAAAGAATATCAATTAAAGCATTTGATTGCTTTGATTAATAATCGTTGTTTTCTTTTTATTGAAAATCCAATGTATTTATAGAAATTCAATAGACTATTTGCATGAATGTAAAGGCAATAAGAATCTTTAGTAGTTTTAGAAATTTTATTATTCGGAAAAAGCTTGACACTACCCTCTTGTCTATCAACTCGTATTGTAACATTGATATTAAAGTATCTCTCCAGAAGATATTTGGTGTAATTTAATAGCTCCTTATTAGAATTGTAAAGTCTCACCTTTCGTTGTCTTCTTTTCTCTCTAATTTTTACAAATACCGAACCTTCAGCATCAAATAACGCTCGTAGAAATGCAGAAATGCAATCTTTATTATACTCAATATACGGTTTTAGCTCCTTCAAAGGTCTATTTAGAAACTCAAAAAGTTGAACACTATATCCCTCTACTCTCCATACTCCTTTCTTTTCATCCCATTGTAACTTGTATGGCTTTTTTCTTTGTAGCACTTTAGTCAACTTCTCTTTAAATTCTTCTACAAAATCTCTATCCTTAGCATCCAACTGAAGACGATAAGATCCGCCTTTATTATATAAGTATTTATAACCATCGCTAAGTATTACTCCGATGATGTATGCAAGTTCTGGCGAAGGTTCTCCATTGAATTTATTAATTTTTCCAAGTGGATAGTGTCTTTCATTAACCCAATAACCAATTGATGATAAAGATATCTGCTTTCCATACTTCTCATAGAGAATTTTTTGAATTTGGCTATAGCTTAGCTCCCGTCTTCTTAGTTCAACAACATCCTCATACATCTTCATCCTCATCTCCAATGGCAAGTATTTTCTTCTCTCCCCCCTCTTGCTTATAATATCTATACCAACCACACTCATTATATCACCTCCATCATATTTTAAAAAAGGGAAGTGTCGGCATTTCTGCCGAAAAATGAGAGTAGTTGGCATAGATACTATAAGCAAGAGAAGGGAAAGATGGCATTCTTCAAAGTAATCAAGTGTGGCATACCTTCTATTCCTTCTCTTTGGGGTGGAGCTCTCCTAAGAGTTTCGCAATACTGCTTAGCTCTTAATCATTGCACCCTTCGTTGAGAAGGAAGTAGAAGGTATACCTATTTCTCCCCTTGCTCCATTCCCATACAGGAAATTCATTCCTGTATGGTGGAGCAAAATAAAAGTATAGCAATAATAATTCTTCTTAAACACAGCTATCTTAGTAACTTATTATGGCCCACATCAGATTCGAGCGTCATTTTTCGCTCAAATCCTCATATTTTTGCTATAATGATATATACGTCTTTTCATTTAAAAGGAGAAACTCCTTTATCTAAGACTATGCTTATCATTATAGCCTTAATAAAATATTATTAAAAACTATTTTATAAATATTTAATTAAATTTTTTTAAAAAAATAAAGAAATCGAATAATATTTAAAGAATAAGAATTCAATTTATGGAACTTTGCTAAATTTAGCATTCATCTTATAATTTTAAAAATTATCTATAAACATGGAAAATATTATAAAATTGAGAGGGTTCATTTAATTAAGCAAAAAAAGAATACCTAACAATACTTATCAACAACAATTAAACATTATTTCCTCTATTCCTCATATAGGAGAAAAATATGCAGAAAGATTGCTAAAGAATTTTAAAACTATAAAGAATATAATAAATGCTTCTCCACAAGAATTATCTTCAAAAGCTAACATTCCATATAAAACTTCTATTAAAATTTGGAGAATTTTAAATGAAGAATATAAATTATAATTACATTTGACATTTGCAAATATGTTTGTACTTCCTCATTTTTTTCTAAAAGATTAAATGTTTTAAATAATACTTCATCTTTTTTAATATGTTTATATATTAATTCAGGTGAAACTATAGTCATTTTACTTCATAAATAAACTATAAAAGATACTATTTATTTATTTATTTATCATTAATGATCGGAAGAAAAATAATGTCTGGTTTTCCTAGTTTAATAAATGCGGATAAAGCATTAAATATAATTTTAGAGTATGCCTCTAAAATTAAGATTAATTCTGTAAAAATAGACATTGAAAATTCTTTAGGAAGAATTCTTGCTGAAGATATTTATGCAAATATTGATTTACCTCCTTTTGATAGAAGTACTGTTGATGGATATGCTGTAATAGCTGAAGATACTTTTGGCTCTTCTCCTATTAATCCAACTATTTTAAAGATTGTAAATGAAATTGAATGTGGAATCAATCTAAATAATATTAAACCATTAAATAGTGGAGAATGTAGTGTAATTTTTACTGGCGCACCACTTCCGCCAAATGCAAATGCCGTAGTTATGGTTGAGAATGCTAAAAGAAAGAATGGCTTAGTAGAAATATATAAACAAGTTCAACCATTTTCAAATGTATCAAGAAAAGGAGAAGATTTTAAAAAAGGTGAAATTGTAGCTAAAAAAGGAACGAGAATAAAAGCATGGCATATAGGAGCAATAACTTCATTTAATATTAAAGAAATATCTGTTTATAGAAAAATAAAAGTTGCATTGATTTCTACTGGAAGTGAATTAAGAGAGGTTGGTTCTATTATTAAACCAGGAGAAATAATAAATACGACTAAGCCATTACTTAAAGCTTTATTAAAAGAAAAGGATTGCGAAATAATTGATTTAGGTTCTGTTCCTGATAATATGGATAAAATTAAGGAAAAAATAATTATTGGTTTGAATTCTTCAGATATTTTAATAATAACAGGTGGTTCAAGCCTAGGTAAAAAGGATATTGTCCCAGAAGCTATAAATGATATTGCAAAACCTGGTTTGATTTTTCATGGAGTTGCTATTAGACCTGGAAAAACAATGGGCTTTGGGGTTAATGGAGATAAACTTATATTTATGATTTCAGGGCTTCCAGTAGCTGCTATGATTTCTTTTATAGCTTTTATAGAACCTGCTATAGATAAAATACTTAATTGTTTTCCTGAACCTAAACCAATTATTAAAGCAAGATTAAGTAGAAGAGTTGCAAATCCGGTAGGTTTTAAATCTTTTATGAGAGTATTTGTAAAAAGAATAAACAATAGCTATATTGCTGAACCATTAAGATTAACTGGTTCAGGTATTTTATCTACTTTAACTAAAGCAAATGGCATTCTTATAATACCTGAAAATATTGAAGGATATGAAGAAAATGAAGAAATTGAAGTTTTATTAACTCAGCCTTTAGGAGATGATAAAAATGGCTAAAATTTTTCATGAACTTTTAACAATTGAAGAAGCATTAAATAAAGTATTTTCTTATTTAAAAAATATTAAGCCTTTAGATATAGAAAAAGTAAGAATTTTAAATTCTTTAGGAAGAATTCTTGCTGAAGATATTTATGCAAATATTGATTTACCTCCTTTTGATAGAAGTACTGTTGATGGATATGCTGTAATAGCTGAAAGCTTATATGGAGCAGAAGAAGATAAGCCTATTAAGCTTAAAATTGTTGGAGAATCTATTGTTGGAAAAATACCTAAAAATAAAGTTGATTTAGGAGAAGCAATTGAAATTTCAACTGGAGCACCTATTCCTAGAGGAGCAAATTCTGTTGTAATGGTAGAATATACTAAAAAAATTAATGATTATGTTTATGTTTATCGTTCAGTATCGCCAAATGAAAATATTTCTCAAACAGGATCGGATGTAAGAATTGGAGATAAAATTCTTAGAAAAGGATGCATATTAACACCAAGAGAAATAGCTATTCTTGCTTCTCTTGGATACGAAAAAGTTTCAGTTTATAAAAAACTTAAAGTTGGAGTAATTTCTATTGGTAATGAATTAATTAAACCTGGTAAAAAGCTTATTCCAGGAAAAATATATGATACTAATAGCTATTCCATATATTCTTTATTATTAGAAATTGGTGCTAAGCCAATTTACTTAGGTACTTTAAAAGATGATTATCAAAAAATAAAGAATGTTATTATTAATGCTCTTAACAAATGTGATATTGTAATAACATCTGGTGGTACTTCAGCTGGTTTAGGAGATATTGTTTATAAAGTTTTTGAAGAAATTGGTGGGGAATTGTTAATTCATGGATTAAAAATTAAGCCTGGAAAACCAACAGTAGTAGCAATTGTTAATAATAAATTATTGATAGGTTTGCCAGGTTTTCCAGTGTCTGCTATGGTAGTATTCAATATTTTTGTTAAACCTATTTTATTGAAAATGATTGGTGTAGAAACTCAAAGTTTTAGAAATATTGTTAAAGGAAAAATGGCTTTAAGATATTATGCCTCTAAAGGTAGAAGGGAATACGTTCCAGTAAACTTAGTTAGTACAAAAAATGGTTTAATAATATATCCATTATTAAGTGATTCTGGAGCAATAGCAACTTTTTCATTAGCAGATGGATTTATAGAGATACCCGAATCAAGAGAATTCATAGATGAAAATGAAGAAATTGAAGTTGAACTTTTCTCAAAAAATATTTTGCCAGCTGAATTAATTTTTATAGGAAGTCATTGTCCTGGAGTAGATTTAATAATAGATTTAGCTGGATTGAAAAATGTTAAAATCATAAATTTAGGCTCATTTGCTGGATGGCAATCTATAAAAAGAGGTGAAGCTGATATTGCTGGAACACATTTATTAGATGAAGAAGAGAATATGTATAATCTTCCATTTTTAAGAAAATTTAATTTAGTAGGAAAAGCAGTAATTGTTAGAGGTTATAGTCGTTTACAAGGTTTTTTGATACAAAAAAATAATCCAAAAAATTTCAGAGGATTTGAAGATTTATTAAAACCCAATATTAGGCTGGTTAATAGAAATAAAGGTTCTGGTACTAGGGCATTATTGGATTTAAATTTGAAAAAAATAGCCGAGATTAAAAATATTAAATTTGAAGAACTTATAAAAAATATAAATGGTTATTCATATGAAGTTAAAACACATTCAGCTGTTGCTGCTGCTATTAAACAAGGAAGAGCAGATGTTGGAATTGCTGTAAAACCTTTAGCAATAGCTTATGATTTAGATTTTATACCGATTTCAGAAGAAATATATGATTTCTTAATATCCATTGATAGTTTAGAAAAAAAGTCTATAAAAAAATTTTTAGAAACTCTTGTATCTAATGAATTTTCAAATGCTTTAAAAAATTTGCCTGGATATAATTTATTAAAAAATACTGGAGAAATTATTAAAGATTTTTAAGTTTAACAATAATGAAGTGAAGAACGCCCTGGCCGGGACTTGAACCCGGGACCCCGCGGGTTCTGCAAAACTCGACAGCCGCGGATACTTCGGCAATTTTTTTACCGGTCTATACTACCAGGGCTTAAAATTAATTTTTTTATTCTTACCTATAAATTTTTAAATCCTATCTTTTTATTTTTTTAAAAAAAATGGAATAAAAATTTAGCACTTACTTTAATTTTCATGTTTTTAAAAAGAATTTTTTTATTTAAGTTTTTTATTAATATTTTCTTATAGAAAGGGCCCGTAGCTCAGAACCCTTTAGAAAGGGTGAGGAGCCAGGATAGAGCACCGGAGCATAAAAAGCGGTGAAGCTTTTAGCTAAAAGGAAGCCACCCGGAAGGAAGTATTACTTACTTCCTGGGTAAGGGTCGCGGGTTCAACTCCCGTCGGGCCCGTCATTTTCTTAAAAATTATATGTTATTTTTTGAAAACTTTATTAATTGCCCTTTTTAGTTTTTTAAACCGTACTTGACTTTTTTATTCGGAGGGAAAATTATTTTGAAAAAAAGCGAATCTTCTAGGAAGAGTAAAAAATCTACCCCTCCTACTTTTAATATTTTAGAGCATATTTATGTTCCTAAACATGAAATTTTATCTAAAGAAGAAGCTGAAGCTTTATTAAAAAAATACAATATCACCCCTTCTCAACTTCCTTCAATTCTTATATCAGATCCTGTTGTTAAAGCTATTGGAGCTAAAGTTGGCGATATTATTAAGATTACCCGTCCCTCTGAAACTAGTGGTATATCTATTTATTATAGGTGTGTGGTGAAAGATGCAACCTAAAGAGAATAATGAAGAATCTTTTAGCCAAGAAGATTTATGGGAATTAGCTAAAGCATATATTGAAGAAATTGGATTAGTTCAACATCATTTAAGATCTTATAATGCTTTTATAGAAAAAGGATTACAATCTTTAATAAATTCATTAGGTGATTTGGAAGTTAAAACAAAGTATGGCTCTATTACTTTAAAATTCGGAGCTGTTGAGGTTGGAGAACCAAGAGTAGTTGAAATAGATGGTACTATTCATCCAATTTTCCCATCTGAAGCTAGACTTAGAAATTTAACATATGCAGCTCCAATATATGTTTATATGAGTTTATATTTTGGAGGTAAACTTCTTTCAAGCGAAAAAATAGAAGTTGGAATTATTCCTGTAATGCTTCGCTCAAATATTTGTTTATTATCTCGTTTATCTCCTGAAGAACTTGAAAAAGTTGGAGAAGATCCTCTTGATCCTGGTGGTTATTTCATAATTAATGGTTCTGAAAGAGTCTTAACTGCTTTTGAAGATCTTGCTCCTAATAAAGTTATTATTACTGAGAAAGAAACAAGCTCTGGAAAAGAATACATTGCAGCAATCCTCTCTGCTTCTCATGGTAGACAAGCTAGAGTTGAAGTTAGATATAAACCAGGTTCTGGTATTAGAGTATTTTTCTCAAATATTTATAAAGGTATTCCAGCAATCATAATGCTTAGAGCTTTAGGTCTTACATCTGATAAAGATATTGCTGAACTTATTTCTCAAAGAGAAGATATTCAAGCATTACTTGAACCATCTTTCGATGAAGCAGAAGGAATTGAAACACAAAAAGATGCTATTAAATACATTGGTAATAGAGTTGCTTTTGGATATGCTGAAGAATATAGAATACTTAGAGCTGAAAATCTATTAGATTCTGTTTTCTTATTACATTTAGGTACAAATAAGCATAGCCGTCAAAATAAAGCAATTTTCTTATGCGAAATGATTTCTCAACTTCTCGAAACAAGTATTGGTATTAGAAAACCAAGTGATAAAGATCATTATTCAAATAAACGTTTAAAGCTTGCAGGTGCTTTATTAGAAGAACTTTATAGAGCTGCTTTTACTAAATTACTTCATGAAATTCGTTATCATCTTGAACGTATGCCTGTTATAAGACAACCAATAACTGTTTCAACTTTTGTAAGACCAGGAGTTATATCAGATTTTGTTAAACATGCTTTTGCTACAGGAAATTGGCCTGGTGGAAGAGTTGGTGTTACACAACTTCTAAATAGAACAAACTATATTGCAACCTTAAGCCATTTAAGAAGAGTTCAATCTCCTCTTAGTAGAAGCCAACCGCACTTTGAAGCAAGAGATTTACATGGCACTCATTGGGGTAGGCTTTGTCCAAATGAAACACCTGAAGGAGCAAATTGTGGTCTTGTTAAAAATCTAGCTTTATCAGCCGAATTTTCTTCTAAAGCAAATATTGAAAAACTCATTGAAAGTCTTCCAATGCTTGGAATGATACCAATAAGTGAAGCATTTTCTAGGAAAAAATATACATTATCTAAAATATTCTTAGATGGACAACTTATTGGTTTTCATTCTAATCCTATTCAATTGGTTAATCAATTAAGAGCATTAAGAAGAAGAGGTGAATTGGATCATAATATAAACATTGCTTTTCATGCAGAGAATAATGAAGTTTGGATATGGAGTGATGAAGGAAGAGTTAGAAGACCTCTTTTAATAGTTGAAAAAGGGAAATTAAAACTTACTAAAGAGCATCTTGAATCTATTAAAAAAGGATTATTAAAATTTAGCGATTTAGTTTCTATGGGTATTGTTGAATTTTTAGATGCAGAAGAAGAAGAAAATGCTCTAGTAGCAATTACGCCTGATAAAATAAATGCTGAAACTACACATTTAGAGATTTGCCCATATTTAATGCTTGGATTAGTTGTTTCAATAATACCTTTTGCAGAACATAATCAATCTCCTCGTAATACTTATGAAGGTGCAATGGCTAAACAAGCTTTAGGTGTTTTCTCCACAAGCTATTCTATAAGAACCGATTCTCGTTTCCATATAATGCATTATCCACAAAAGCCTTTAGTAACTACAAAAGCATCTAAATTTGCTGGATTAGATATTCGTCCAATAGGCCAAAACTTTGTTGTTGCAATACTTTCTTATCAAGGTTATAATATGGAAGATGCAATAATACTTAATAAATCAGCCGTAGAACGTGGTCTTGCATTAACTACTTCTTATAGATTATATGAAGCTGAAGCTAGACAGTATCTTGGTGGACAAAAAGATAAGTTCTGTATTCCTGACCCAAGTGTTAGAGGCTATAGAGGGGAACAATTCTATAAAGTATTAGATGAAGATGGTTTAGCTCATGTCGAATCTCAAATTACAGGTGGTGCAGTTGTAATAGGTAGAGTTAGCCCTCCAAGATTTATCGAGGAATATCAAAAAATTGTTTCTAAACCTCCTATTTGGCGTGATTCTTCTGAAACTGTTAGATTAACTGAAGGTGGAGTTGTAGATAATGTTTTTATTACAACAAATGAGGAAGGTAATAAAATTGTGAAAGCAAGGATTAGAACTCTCTGTTTCCCAGAAATAGGTGATAAGTTTTCTTCTCGTCATGGACAAAAAGGAGTTGTTGGGATGCTTTTCCCACAAGAAGATATGCCTTATACAGAAAGTGGAATTGTTCCAGATTTAATAATAAATCCACATGCTTTTCCATCTAGAATGACTTTAGGTCAGCTTTTTGAAAGCATAGCTGGTAAAGTAGCTTGTATTTCAGGTAAAGTAATAGATGGGACTCCTTTCTTTAAGCATTCAATTCAAGATTTACAAAAAGAATTGCAAGAATTAGGCTTTCAATATTCTGGAAAAGAAGTAATGTATGATGGAATAACTGGTAAAAAATATGAAGTAGATATTTTCATTGGAGTTGTTTATTATCAAAGGCTTCATCATCTTGTAAGAGATAAAATACATGCAAGAGCTAGAGGACAAGTTCAAATGTTAACTAGGCAACCTACAGAAGGTAGAGCAAGAGGTGGAGGATTAAAATTTGGAGAAATGGAAAGAGATTGCTTAATTGCTTATGGAGCTTCATTCCTTCTTTTAGATAGACTTTTAGAACAATCAGATTTCTATACAGCTTATTTCTGTGAAAATTGCGGCTATCCAGCTTATTATGATTTAAAACAAGAGAAATTTGTTTGTAGGATATGTGGGAAAAATGCTAAGATCTCTCAAGTTTCAATGTCTTATGCATTTTATCTCTTATTGAATGAAATGATGAGTATGTGTATTTCTCCTAAAGTAAGTTTATCGGAGGAATTTTAAAATGAGTTATAAAAAAGCTATTTCAAAAATAAAATTTGGAATACTCTCTCCAGAAATTATTAGAAAACTTTCTGTTGCTGAAATACAAACACCAGATACTTATGATGAAGATGGAGTGCCTATTCCAACAGGTGTTATGGATCCAAGACTTGGCACACTTGAACCAGGTCAAAGATGTCAAACATGTGGAAATACTTATCTTGGATGTCCAGGTCATTTTGGCCATATAGAGCTGCCTACACCAGTAATACATGTAGGTTTTGCAAAAACTATTTTAACACTTTTAAGAGCTACATGTAGAAGTTGTGGAAGAATATTATTAACTGATGAAGAAATAAAAGATTATAAAGAAAAATTAAAGCAATATGAAGAAGGCGGAATAGCTTCGAGACAAATATATTATAAAATAATCCAAAAAGCAATTTCGATGAATAGTTGTCCACATTGTGGTGAAAAGCAATATAAGGTTGAGTTAGAAAAACCTACAACTTTTAAAGAGCAAACAGAATATGGTACAGTAAAATTAAGTCCAAGCATTGTTAGGGCTCGTCTTGAAAGGATTCCAGATGAGGATCTTATACTTTTAGATATAGATCCAAAAGATGCTAGACCTGAATGGATGGTCATTACAGTCCTTCCAGTTCCGCCTGTTTATGTTAGGCCATCTATTACTTTAGAATCTGGATATCGTTCAGAAGACGATTTAACACATAAGCTTGTTGATATTATAAGAGTAGCTCAACGCTTAAAGGAAAGTATAAATGCTGGTTCCCCGTCACCTATAATAGCTGAATTATCAGATTTATTACAATATCATGTAACAACTTACATAAATAATGAAGCACTTGGAATTTCTCCATCAAGACATAGATCTGGTAGGATTTTAAAAACCCTTGCTCAAAGACTTAAAGGGAAAGAAGGACGATTTAGACTTAATCTTTCAGGTAAGAGAGTAGATTTTTCTTCTAGAACAGTTATTTCACCTGATCCAAATTTGAGTATAAACGAAGTTGGTGTACCTTTAGAAGTTGCTAAACAATTAACTGTTCCTGAAAAAGTAACATCATGGAATATTGAAAAAATGCGAGAATATGTTAGAAATGGTCCTGATAAGTATCCTGGGGCAAGGTATATAATTAGACCTGATGGTAAAAGGATAAGGCTTAAATATATTTCTAATCTTGAAGAATTAGCTAATGCTTTAGAACCCGGATTTATAGTTGAAAGACATTTAATAGATGGTGATGTAGTTCTATTCAATAGGCAACCATCTTTACATAGAATGTCTATAATGGCTCATTTAGTTAAAGTTCTACCTTATAGAACATTTAGACTTAATTTGGCAGTATGCCCTCCTTATAATGCTGATTTTGATGGGGATGAAATGAACTTACATGTACCTCAAAGTGAAGAAGCACAAGTAGAAGCTAGATTCCTTTTACTTGTTCAAAATAATATTATCTCACCAAGATATGGGGCTCCAATTATAGGAGCTATAAGAGACTTTTTAACTTCAGCATATTTATTAACCAAGAAAGATACTTTGTTAAGTAAAGATGAAGTTTCAGCTTTATGTGCATCTATAAATTATGATGGAGAAATTCCTGAACCTATAATAAAATCCCCTGAACCTAAATGGAGTGGAAAACAAATATTTAGTTTATTACTTCCTAAAGATTTTAATCATGAATTAGAATCTTCATTTGAAGATGAAAAACAAGTAATTATTAAGAATGGACAATTAATTTCAGGAGTGTTGGATAGAAATTCTATTGGTATAGAGAAAGCAAATAGCATACTTCATATACTTGCTAAAGAATATGGTCCAGCCTATGTGAAGGAATTTCTTGATAAATTGTGTAGATTATTAAACACTTTCATTACTTTAAAAGGTTTTACTTTCTCACTTAATGATTTACAAATCCCAGAAAAAGCCCATGAAGAAATTAAGAATGTTCTCAATGAAATGGATCAAGAATATCAAAAAATAGCATCGATTTATAAAGATTATGAGAAGTTATTCGAATCAAATGTATTATCTATTGTTTCTAAAGCAAGGAGTAAAGCTGGAAAAATTGTAAGATCTGTAATATCACCATCAAGTTCTGCATTAATAATGGCTAAAACAGGAGCAAGAGGGACTTCATTAAATATAGATCAAATGATTGCAACTGTTGGGCAGCAATCTGTTAGAAGAGAAAGGATAAAGCGTGGATTTGATAGAAGAGTTCTTCCATTCTTTATGAAAGGGGATTCTTCTATAGCTGCAAAAGGATTTGTTTATAATAGTTTTATAAAAGGTTTAGATCCCATAGAATTCTTCTTCCATGCAGCAGGTGGAAGGGATGGATTAGTAGATACTGCTGTAAGAACTCAACAAAGCGGGTATATGCAAAGAAGATTAATAAATGCTCTTGAATCTCTTTATGTAGAATATGATGGGACTGTTAGAATTGCTGAAGATAAGAGGATAGTTCAATTCCAATATGGAGAAGATGGTATAGACCCAAGTAAAACATACCATGGTAGACCTATAAACTTTGAAATTTTAATAAGAAAAACGATTGAAAAATTCCCTGATGAAAAACCAATTCCTAAGGATTTAATAGAATCTAAAATAGAAGAGATTAAAAATCTTTTACCGCAATCTATAATAGATGAATTAAGAGAAAATATTTTAAAAACGAAAATTGGTGAAAATGCTTTAAATGAAATTATTAATTCTGTTTTAAATATTTATGAAAATTCTAAAGCTGAACCTGGAGACGCTGTTGGAATAATTACAGCTCAATCAATTGGTGAACCTAGCACTCAGCTCACATTAAGAACATTCCATTTTGCAGGTGTAATGGAAAGAAGCATATTGCTTGGTTTACCTCGTTTAATAGAAATTGTAGATGCTAGAAAAGTACCTTCAACTCCTGCCATGACAATTTATTTAGATGAAAAAATTAAATTTGATGAGAAGAAAGCTGAGAAAATATCTAAAAGAATATTATATACTACTTTTTCAGATATAACTTCAGAATCTAGTATACATTTAGGTAAAAAAGCAATAATATTAAAACTTGATATTAATGCGATAAAGAATTTTGGTGTTACATTGAAAGATATAAAAGAAGCTTTAAAAGAATATAAATTTGAATTAAAAGGTAAAATACTTTATATTTATTCTTCTGAAGAGGATATATCAGCTTTACAAAAACTTAGAGATAAAATTTTACATCTTAAATTAAAAGGAATAAAAGGGATTACTCGCACAATTGTGAAAAAAGAAGATAATGAATATGTAATACTTACTGAAGGATCAAATCTAAAAGAAGTTATGAATTTTCCAGGGGTAGATCCAAAAAGAGTAATAACTAATAATATTCATGAGATAGCTGAAGTTTTAGGTATAGAAGCTGCTAGAACAGCAATAGTAAAAGAAGCTAAGTCTGTCTTGAAAGAGCAAGGAATAGATGTAGATGTAAGACATTTATTATTACTAGCTGATATGATGACTCTTAGTGGTAAAGTTCAACAAGTTGGTAGACATGGCGTAATAAAGCTTAAATCAAGCGTATTAGCTAGAGCTGCATTTGAAGTAAGTACTCAAACACTTTTAGATGCTGCTGCTAAGGGAGAAATCGATAATCTAAAAGGGAATGTTGAAAGAATACTTATAGGTAAAGAAATACCAGTAGGAACAGGAACTGTATCTCTTTTAATGAAATTAAGTAATTTAAATAATAGAAATATGGCTGGTAAAAATGGATCTTAGAAAAGAATTGAAAATAGTTCAAACAACTGGTAAAATGATTTTAGGATTTAGAAGATCTCTTAAATCTATCTTTCAAAAAAAGGCTAAAATTGTTTTAGTAGCAAATAATTGTCCAGAAAATCTTTTAATAGATTTAATTTCTGCATCTAAAGTTTCCAATATTCCTGTAATAAAAACAGAATTATCTTCAACAGAATTTGGAGCTATACTTAATAAACCTTTTTCAATAAGTGTTTTAGCAATAATAGATGAAGGAGAATCAAATATATTGGAGGCTTCGACTGAAATTGAACGAAGGACTTAAATTAACTGATAAAGAAATAAGGTATATATCCCTTTTTGAAGCAATGCTTAATATTCCTGTAATAGATTGTATAGAAAATGAAGAATTGATTGTTTTTGTAATAGAAAATGGTAAATTAAAATATCTTCTCCAAAATGGAGGGAAGAAAATAAAACAATTTTCTTATTTAATTAAAAAGAAACTTAAAATAATTGAGTATTCTCAAGATGTTGCAACTTTTATTAAAAATGCTCTTTTACCTGCAAAAGTAATAGATTTAAGATTAACAGAAAAACCTAATGGGAAAAAAATGGTTGTTGTAATGATCGATCCTAATCAAAAAGGACTTGCTATAGGAAAAAATGGTAAAACAATAGAATTAGTTAGATATTTAGCAAGAAGGCATCATAATGTTGATAAAATAATTGTTATATAGTTAATTTTTTAAAAATACATATTTTTAATGAAAAATTTTAAAAACTAGCTTTTTATTTTTCTTTTCGATAAAATATGGGAAGAGGTTTATTCGCAGCTAGGAAACTTAGGAAAAATAGAAAAAAATTTAGATGGAAAGAAAGAGAATATAGAAATAGAATGCTTATGCTAAAATATAAAACTGACCCTCTTGAAGGAGCTCCAATGGCTAGAGGAATAGTTATTCAGAAAGTTGGAATAGAATCTAGACAACCAAACTCTGCTGTTAGGAAATGTGTAAGAGTACAATTAATTAAAAATGGAAAAACTGTTACTGCTTTTCTTCCAGGGGATGGTGCTTTGAACGTTGTAGATGAGCATGATGAAGTAATTATAAGTGGTATAGGTGGCCCGCAAGGAAAAGCTTATGGAGATTTGCCAGGTGTTAGATATAAAGTGGAATTAGTTAATGGTGTTCCACTTAATTTATTAGTAATTGGAAAAGTTAAGAAACCTAAAAGATAGAATATATGGAATATTTATTCATAGTTTTTTAAAATAAATTTTTATATTAAAGCTATTTTATGATTAAGAAAGATAAGAATGAGTGAAGAAATAAAAATATTTGGAAAATGGGATGTAAGCAATATAAAAGTACTTGATCCAGGATTAGAAAGATATATATGCTTAAAACCAGTAGTAATTCCACATTCTGGAGGAAGACATGAGCATAGGAGATTTGGAAAATCTAAAGTAAGCATTATTGAAAGACTTGCAAATAATTTAATGAAACCTGGAAGAGCTGGAGGGAAAAAATCTAAAGCATTAAAAATAGTAAAAAATGCTTTAGAAATAATTCATTTAAAAACTGGTAAGAATCCTGTAGAAGTACTTGTAAGAGCTATTGAAAATGCAGCACCAAGAGAAGATGTAACAAGGTTAAGTTATGGAGGAGTGATTTATTATAAAGCTGTTGATTTATCCCCTCAAAGAAGAGTGGATCTTGCATTAAGATATATTACTGATGCTGCTAGAGAAGCAAGTTGGAGAAATAGAAAAACAGTAGAAGAATGTTTAGCAGATGAAATAATAATGGCTTCTCAAAATGATACTAAATGTTATTCTTTAAGGAAAAAATACGAGTTAGAACGTGTAGCTCTCGCATCAAGATAAATCTTTTTTTTTAGAAATTTAGAAATAACGATAATAATTATATAAATGAAGGATTAAAAATTTATAATGAGGATTTGGGGGCTGTTTAATGGTTTTAGAAAAAGATGAAATTTCATCAATTCTTAAACATCCAATAAGAAAACTTATTTTAATAACTATTGGTGATAATGAATATATTGGAGCTACTGCTCTTAAAGAGAAATTGCATATAAGCACAGGATCGTTATATTATAACTTAAGGCAATTAGGGAAGCTTATACAACAAGATGATAAAAGAAATTATTTTTTAAGTGAAGAAGGGAAAATTATTTATAGACAATTGAAAGAAAGCAGCTCGTTAGAATATTCTAATATAATAAAAATTCCAAGTAATTTGAAAAATTTTCTTTCAAATATTTTTTATCCTGCATGGCTTTTTATACCAATATATGAAAATAAAGTCTTATGCTCTTTAACATCTCTTTTATCCATTGGCTTTTTATCGCTTGTATTCCTTTATGCTAGATTTGATTTACAAATAATGTATCTTACATACTCTCCTGGATTTGGAGCTGAATTATATTTAGCTAAGATTATTTTTAGTATTCTTTTTTCTTGGGGGTATTGCGTATTAGTATCTCATATTTTAGGTGGAAAAGGAGATAATTTTAGACTTTTAGCTTTAATAATCATTTCTATGCTTCCATTATCAATTTTACCTGGAATTTTTCTTATTGATAGAAAATTTAAAATTGGAATTTTTCCACCTGTAGGTACTCCAGATTTTTATTTTATTGAAAGTATTTTTGTATTATTAGTTCAAGCTATATCTATTTTGTTACTTACAACAGCTATATCTCATAGTAAAAAAATTAAATTGGAAAGAGCCGCAATTGTTTCTCTAAGTTTATTTTATATAACTGTTCTTATAAATACCATTACCAAAAGTTTTCCATTTCTATAATAAATAGAAATTTTTTATTTAAAAAATTAAATTGAAGAAATAAAAATATTTTTTCTTTATAACTTTTTAACTAACAGTCATTTCAATACTTACTTCTTCAGGTATTTGTATCCTCATTAATTGTCTCATTACTCTTGCATCGCTTATACTCAATTCTATTAGTCTTCTATGTATTCTCATTTCATATCTATGCCATGTAGCTGTTCCTTCTCCACAAGGAGATTTTCTTACTGGTAAAATTAAACATTTACGAGGAAGTGGTATAGGTCCAGAAATTTTAGTACCTGTTTTTTCAGCTACTTCTTTTATTTGTTGACAAACCATTTCAAGTTTATCTTTATCTGTACTGGAGAGTTTTATCCTAATTTTTTGAGCCATATTTTTCTTTTTTTAACGAGATAAAGCACTATATAGCTTTTTTTATTAAATTTTTTTGCTATTCTTTACAATTTTTAAATAATCTTAGCCTTTTTCAGTAATTTCCTTTATTACACCAGCTGCTATTGTCATTCCTGAATCTCTTATAGCAAATCTTCCAAGTTCTGGAAAAACTGCATAAGGTTCTGCTGCTATTGGACTTGCTGGTCTAAGTTTAACTAAAGCAGCATCTCCAGTTTTTAAGAATTTAGGAGATTTTTCAACAACTTGTCCAGTTCTAGCATCTATTTTAGAAATTAATTCTACAAACTTTGTAGCTACTTGAGCAGTATGAATATGCATTACTGGAGTATATCCAACAGCTATAGCTGTTGGATGATAAATAACTATTATTTGAGCAATAAACTCTTTAGCTACAGTTGGTGGATTATCTGGATGTCCTACAACCATCCCTCTCTTAAGTTGAGTTTTCTCTACCCCTTTTACGTTAAAACCAATATTATCTCCTGGAATTGCTTGTGGGATTGATTGATGATGCATTTCGATTGATTTTACTTCTGCTTTTATTCCTCCAGGTTGTATTATAACAATATCTCCAGGTTTTAGAACACCTGTTTCAACTCTACCAACTGGAACTGTTCCAACACCTTTAATAGAATAAACTGCTTGAATTGGTATTCTTAATGGTTTGTCTATTGGTTTAGGAGGTACTTCAAATAAATCTAATGCTTCAAGTAGAGTTGGACCAGTATACCATGGCATATTTTTACTTCTTTGCGTAAGATTATCTCCTAGCCATCCTGAAGTAGGAATAATTTGTATTTTAGCAACATTATAACCAATAGTTTTTAATAAATCCGTAACACCTTGCTTGCATTCCTCAAATCTTTCTTTACTCCAATTAACAGTAGCATCATCCATTTTATTTATTAATACAATTAGCTGCTTTATTCCAAGCATGAATGCAAGAAATGCATGTTCTCTTGTTTGTCCTCCAGGGCTTATTCCTGTTTCATATTCTCCTTTTTTTGCAGAAACAACTAATATAGCTGCATCTGCTTGACTTGCTCCAGTAATCATATTTTTAATAAAGTCTCTATGTCCAGGAGCATCTATTAATGTAAAGTAATATTTATTTGTTTCAAATTTTGAGTGCGCTAGATCTATTGTTAACCCTCTTTCTCTTTCTTCTTTTATTCTATCAAGAGCCCATGCATATTTAAAAGTTTCTTTTCCAAGTCTTTTAGCTTCTTCTTCATAAGCAGCTATAGTTCTTTCATCAATAGCTCCTATTAAATATAGGAAATGACCCATTGTTGTACTTTTTCCATGCTATAGTCTGAAAGATTTTTAAATCTTTCAGAAATCTACATGGCCTATTACAACTAAGTTTAAATGTTCTTTTTCTGGCATATTATTCACCTATTTTTACTACAAAAGTTTTTATTTTCTCCCCTTTTTAAGTTTTGCTTTATTTTTATATATTCTTGCCTTAAAAACTTTTTTCTTTATTTTTCAAAAAATATTGAAAAGATCTTTTCATTAATTTTAATAAAAAATATAAGGTTTTTTAAATTTAAAACTAAGATTTTTTAATCAAAAAGATTTAAAGATAAAGATATTTTCAAAATAAGGTTAAATACTATTTAAATAATATTTTTTATGAAAAATATTGGAAGAAAAAGTAAAATTAATAAAAGATCCAATTCATGGATATATTCAAATAAATGAAGAAGAAAGAAGAATAATAGACTCTGCTCCATTTCAAAGACTTAGAAGAATTTGTCAACTTCCTTTTGCAAACCTTGTATATCCTGGAGCAAATCATACAAGATTTAGCCATTCATTAGGATGCTTTTATATTGCTGGAGAAATAGTCGAGAAACTTAAACTAGAAGAATATAATAAAAAAGTTGTAAAGATTGCTGCTTTACTTCATGATATAGGGCATCCTCCATTTTCACATTTATGCGAGCAATTTCTTTTTGAATATAAAACAAATCATGAAGAAATGACTAAAAAAATAATTTCTGAAAATGAAGAATTGGCATCAGCTATTGAAAAAAGTGGTATAAATATAAAAGATGTAATAGCGATTCTTGAAGGTAAAAAGCCTGAAAGTTCTATAGTAACTGGACCAATAGATTCTGATAAATTAGATTTTTTAATAAGAGATTCTTATTATACGGGAGCATCTTATGGAATAATAGATATAAAACGTTTAATACATATGATGAAACTTATAGGTAATAAAATTGCAATAAATATTAGAGCTTTAGGAGTTGTAGAAGAATTTGCTTTAGCTCGCCTTCAATCTTTTATAAATATTTATTATCATCATGCTGTAAGAGCTGCACAATTATTATTTGTTTCAGCTATAAAAAAAGAAGGAATAAAAAATTTATTAAGTTTAGAAATAGAAGATTATCTTAATGAAGATGATTATACTTTATGGTGTAAATTAAAGAATAGTAAAAAAGCTCTTCCTTATGTAAAACGTATAGAAAAAAGATTATTACCTAAAATGGCTTTTGAAACACACTTAAGTGCTGAAAAATTCTCTTTTTCAATGTTAAATGAAGAAGATGTTAGAAAGCAAATTGAAAGAAAAATAGCTAATATTGCAGGTATAGATGAAGAAAAAATATGGATAGATACACCATACATAGCTCCTATTCCTCTTTCTCTTTCTCATGAAACTCCATTTTATAAAGAAGAAGATGGAGAAGTAAAAATAGTAGAAGTTAAATCTCCATTTTTCGAACCATTTGCACAAATCTATAATATATTAAGGATTTATACTGAAAATGAATATAGAAGCCAAGTTGAAAAAGCTGCAAAAAAATTTTTTGAACCACTCCCAGAAATTGAAAGGATATCTCTTTAAACCTTAATCTTTCTTCTCAATATGTATTAATTCTTTTTCACAATCTATTTCTATTATATCACCATCTTTTATGATATTCAACACTTCTTTATTTATACTATCTACTAAAGTGATATCGGATAATACACATCCTACCGTAATTACTTCATCTGCTTTTAAGCATATTAAAGCTTTTGGTGCAACATTATTTGATTTTAATTTCATTATAGCATATGTTCCTACGGTACTTCCTTTTCCTCCTTTGAAAACAAGTATTTTTCCAGCTATAGATTTTCCATAAATGTCACTATCTTTTTCTACTATAATTCCTCTTTCTAAATCTATTGAACCATAAAATGATAATCTTTTCTTAGATACAATAGCTTCTCCTTTAACACTATTTCCAGTAATTATCCTGCATGAAATACTTATTTTTTCCCTTTTATGAAATGACATTTTTTTACCCCTCTAAAATTTCTTTCCTATTTTTTAAAACTACTTTAAATCCACGTGAAGAAAGGTAATGTGCTGCTTTACAAGAATCTACAGCTAATACATCAAAATTCATTTTTTCTATAGGAGAAACAACCATGCATGTATCTGCAAAAAATTCAATTCCTTTTTCTTCAATCTCCTTTTTATAGCCAAGCTTATTTGCAATATCTAAAATTTTTCTAGAAGTATAAAGAATGATTCTTCTTTTTATTTTATTATTTTTATTTTTTAATAATTTATAAATTCCTATTATTTCTTTAAGGCTAAGATGTGGACAGCCAATTAATCCTAAATCCCATTCATTACTTGAATGAAATTTTTCAAAAACATTTTTTATATCTTTTTCATCTAATTCAATTTTTTCTAATTTAGTTTTCTTATTAGACCTTGTAAATTTGAATAATGATACATTGCTTGAAGTAGCTAATGCTGAACCAAAAGATTTATATTCTTCTAATGAATAAATTTTTATTCCATTTATTAAAGGGACACCTTCCCCAACACATTCACCTATAGCATAACCTATAGCGCTTAGATTTGTTAAATCCATTTTCTTTCTCTTTTTAAGAATTAATTTAACATTGATAGTTTCTATTCTATTTTCTTTAATTAATAATCCATAATATGGAGTTTTACCAATGAGTGCAGAAGCAATAGTTAATGGTCCAGGCTCACGATTAGTATATGAATTGAAAAAAGAATTTGCTACAATAACTGCTGAAGATTCCCCCCAACTATTAAACTCGTTTGGAATAGGTTTATTTCCTATAAGATATGGTGTGCAAGTAAAACTTGGAGAAACACCCATTTTTCTTAAAAATGAATATATTTTTAATTGTTGAGTAGCATATTCTTCATTAATATTTTGTTTTCTCCATCTTTTTTCATCTAATGCTCCTGGATTACAAGTAGTTTGAATTAATACTTTCTCTTTTGATACTTTTTCTAAAAATTTTAACCCTGGCTCTCCTATATTTTGTATTGATATACCTGAAATATGAGCACTTTTTATTGGAACAAGTTTTGTTGCATTAAATATTTTTCCAACACTTATTAAAATTTTCATAGCTAATTGTAGAATTTCTCCTTTTTCTCCTTTCAAAATTTCTTCTTCCTTTTTAGAAAGGATTAAAGAGCACATTTTTAATTTTTAATATTTTTTAATTTATTAATTATTTTTTTAGCTTTTTCACTTATTATTAAACTAGCTTTTATATATTCCCCTTTTAAGAAACTTCCAGTAGCATCTATTCCTACTTTTGTAGTTAATCCATTTTCAGTACTTGAAGGATCTAATGTAGAACCTCTTATTCCACTTATTAAAATCATATTTTTATCTGCTTGAAACTTTGTTGCTATAGATTTTTCAACTTCTATTGGATTATCTATATCAACTTCTTCATCTACTATTATAACATGTTTTAAACTTGGATGAGCTGAGAATGCAGCTAAAATAACATTTTTAGCATCCCCTTTAGTTAATTCTTTCATTGATATTACAGCATGCAACCAATGATATCCTCCAGGTGTTAATCTAACATCTTTAACATTCGGACATATTTTAATAACATTTTCAAAAATACTAGCTTCTTTTGGAATGCCCATTAAAAGTTGATGTTCATTTCCAGATGGTACTATTGCATGATAATAAGCATCTTCTTTTACCATTATCTTTAAAACATCAATAACTGGTTGTTTTCTAACTTTATCCAATGTTCCTGTAACATCTGTAAAAGGCCCCTCATCAACTTCTTTTCCAGGATATATTTTACCTTCTATAACTATTTCTGCATTTGATACGCATCTTGCATTTATTGTGCTACATTTTGTGACAGATACATTTTCATCAAAAAAATATGCCAAATCATATTCTGATTTTCCTAAAGGTGGGGAACAAGAAGCAGCTAAAATTACTGCTGGAGGAACACCTATTGAAATAGCTATATCTACAGCTTCTCCCCTTTTATGAATTTCCTTTATTAAAAAATATAAATGTCTAGGAACAACTCTAATAGCTAATTGTTTATCATTAAGTAGCATTAAACGATGTATTGAAACATTTTCAATATCATTCTTATTATCATAAGCAGATACTATTGCACTTGTTATATAAGGTGCAGCATCTTCTTTAAAATATTTCATTATAGGTAATTTGTATAAGCTATCTATTTCTATTCCTTCATGAACAGTTCCATTATAAGTTTCTTTCACATGCTTTTTAACATTATTAGCTTCAATAATTTTTTTATGAAGCTCCTTTATAGAAGAACAACCTAAAGCTAAACATATTTTTTTACGAGTATTAAGAATATTAGTTACAACTGGAAAATTTTTATTATCTACATTTTTAAATATTAATGTTTTATCTGAATTTAATGAAATTGAAGCAATATCATATTCTAATGAAACTCCTTCATTAATTACTTCTAATTCATTTATTTTTTTTAAATAATCTAGAAAACTTCTAAAGTCAAACATTTATACTATATTTTTTTTAGCTAATATAAGAATATTTTTTTTCAACATTTGCTAGAAATTAGAAAATATCCTTATTTTAAAAAGAAAACTTTAAAAACTTATAGAGAAAAATATTTAATAAAATTATTACAATAAGAGAAGTCGGATTTAGATTATTATTTAGAAAAAAATACGAAAGAAGAACAATTAAAATGTTTTATTTTTTATTAAGTTCATTCTAGAAGTGCTGGAAAATATGCTATTTTTATAATTATTTTATTATGGAAATACATTATTCTTTAATATTCTTCAATAATTTATTATTCTCCAAATTTTTATTGAAGTTTTATATGGAATTTTTGCTTTTTAAAGATAATTTTTGAAAAGAAGATTTTTTTTCCAATATAAAGAATAAAATTAACTTCTGTTAAGTACTTCTAGAAAAGAATATAGTCTACTTAGTATATTAATTTTTTATGAAAAAATTGAGCGCAAGCAATGAGATTGGTAGGGAGCAAGAGCAATGAACTACCCCTAATGGAGATGTAGATCCTGGAGGAACTCCATTAGGTAGCATAACTCCAGGTTATCTAAGCTTTTGCTTCCTTTAGCTTGAGATAGAAAAAGCAATGAACAATAATGGAATAAAAAGAGAGGAAACGAATTCTTTTGTAATAAATGCAGATTTACTGATAATATTAGAAATAAATAAAATATTGCAAAGAGAACAATTGAAGTTTTTAAAAACAATGCATCTCCCCGAGACCTCTTAAGGAGGGTAGGGGGAGGTCAGGCGTGGGCCAAGCTTCCTATTCATAGAAACCAGCATTCCCTTCAATGATTGGAAGAACTCTCTTAAGAAGGGAAGTTCTAAGCTAATTTTAACAAATTAGCAATAAGGGTTAAATAGTAGCTTTTGCTACTATTTTGCTGATGCTTCCTAATGGGAGGAGTGCTGGTTTGCATTCATTCAATATGAATGCAAACTGGTTCCAGAAAGAGGGGCTAAACTATGGTAGGAAGCTATTTCTGGAAAAACTTATAGTTAAGAAAAATATAATTAATAATTGTAGCCCGGTCGTCTAGCGGTCAATCTTTAAAAAAGGGCTATGGATGGCGGGCTTTGGATCTTTTTTGAGAAGTAACCCGCCGACGGGAGTTCGAATCTCCCCCGGGCTACTATTTTTAAATTATAAAATTTTCCATTTAGAATTTTTAAAATAATTTAACTATATTATTTTCTTTAATGGATTTTATTAATGCTTCTGCTATTAAAGTAGCTTTATAACCATCTTCAATATTTACAATAGGTTCTTTCCTATTTTTAACACATTCAATAAAATGAGTTAATTCTAATTTTAAAGGCTCTAACCATTTTATTGTAGGAATAATTTCATATTCATTTTTTTCGATTGCTATTTCTTGTGATAAAAAACCTATTCTTATTACTCCTTCTTCACCTGTTATATGCATTTCTCTCTTTTTTCTTGGAGTAAGCCAATTTGCTTCTATTAAAGCACTTTTTCTATCTTTATAGAGAAGGGTTGCTTGAACATAATCTTCATAATATTTATGTTTTATAGATCCACCCCTTGCAAAAACAGCAATTGGATCTTCTTGAAATAAAAATCTAGCAAGGTCTATATCATGAATAGCAGTATCTTTTATAACTCCTACATCTCCTATTCTTTCAGGCCATGCACCTATTCTTCTTGAATATGATAAAATTATATTTCCAATTTCTCCTTTATCTATTAATTCTTTTGCTTTTTGTACTACTGGATTAAAACGTTCTATGAATCCAACCATTAAAATTATTTCATTTTTATTTTTTAATAATTCATTTTTTAAATTAATAGCTTCTTCAATTTTTGTTGTCATTGGTTTCTCAATAAATAAATCTTTTTGTTTTTTAATAGCTTCTAATGCTATTTCTCCATGAGTTATGGAAGGAGTACATATTGAAATTGCATCTATTTCTTTATTATTTAATAATTCTTTATAATCTGTAAAAATATATTGAATATTGTAATTTTTTGCAATTTCAATAGCTCTTTCTTTTATAATATCGCATATTGCTATTATTTCAACATCTTTTAATTCATTAAAAACTCTTGCATGATTTTTTCCCCAAAAACCTGCTCCAATAATTCCAATTTTTATTTTATCCATTATTCTTTCCCTCATTTTTTATATCATAAATATCATAAAAGTTTTTCCTGAGTTTTTTAGATATTTCAAATATTTTATTAGAAATTTGTGTATTTAATGTGTATGATATAATAGTATCTGAATTAGCTATAAAATATTTCATTTCTTTTTCATTCATATTTAATATTTCATTCGTAGTTTTTAAAATTATTGTTCGCTTACGTTTATATTTTTGTAAAAATTTTTCTTCTAATCTAAAAGGATCTATAATAATAAATAATCTTTCTTTATTTGAAAATTTATTTTCTATATTATTTATTATTTTTTCAAAAATATTCTTACAAATTTTTTCATAATGATTAATTAATTTAATATCATAAAATTTTTTATTTTCTTGAAAAATAAAATTTTTTATTATATTCAAATAATTTTCCTCATCTAATATTTTTCTAGGTTTTATTTTAAAAATTTCTAATATTTGTTTTTCTTCATAATTAAAATATTTTGATAAAAAAATAATTGAAAAATATGTAATTAAGTTAATTTCATTTAAAATTATTGAAATTATATTTGCAGCTTCCGCATCTTTAATATATTGAAAATATATTTTTTCATATTCTGGCCATAAAGAATCTGTAAAACTTTTTAATATTTTCTTTGTTTCATCACTTTTATTTTCTGATAAAAAAATTTTTTTAAAATCTATTATTTGTGGTGACATGTATCCTATATTGAAATCTTTTTTATATTCAAGATTTGAAAAATTAATCATTGTTTTTTCAATATATTCTTCTACATTTCCAGGAAAACTTGCACCATTGTATATTATAATTGTTTTCTTTTTTATTTTTTCAGCAATATCTTTACAAAGTACCTCTATTTCATCATGATTATTTTCAAGCATATTTCTTGTAATAAAAATAATCGATGAGAAATCATCACATTCATTTATCTTTTTTATAGTAATTTCTTTATTAATTAAGTATCTTACAAGTTCTTTTCTTCTTATATTTTTTACATAACCATTTTTGAGCGATTGGAAAATATATTCATTATTCGTAACATAGTTTACTTTGATACCTTTTTCTATAATATTAAAAGCTTTTTCTATTCCATCAAAAGAAGAATCTACTATGCTTATTTCATTTATATCCATTTTTAATCACTCCTTTTTGGAAGAATTTTAAACATCCATATTTTAGCTAATTCTTTCCATGTTATTAGCCAAAGTGTTATAATACTAACTCCTATAAATAATTGTAAGATAGAAATTATTAATGAAGGTTTTTTATCACTAAATAATGGTATGATTGCTAATGAAGAAAAATATAAAGCTATTAAAAATAAAATCCATGCAATAATAATTAATGCATATAAACTTAATAAAGTGTAAATTTTATCTTTTTTTATATTCTTTTCCATATTTTATCACTTAATTAAAAATATTTGTGTGATAATTGATAAAAATACTGAAAGGAATGATAATAAAGCAATTATATAAACAATTTCATTTTCTTTCATACTTGTTCTAGCTGTTATTAATCTAACAATTGTTATAGGAGCATTTTTATCAAAACTAGCTTTTATCATATCATTTTCAATTTTTATTGGTCTATTCTCTATACTTTTACCAGATTTTAAACCTTTAAAACTGGATAAAATATAAAAACTATTTAATATTTGAGGCATTAAAGCAATTATTAATGAAACTTCTGTTCTAGCTATAATTGCTATAGAAGCTATAGCTGCTCCAATGAATAAACTTCCACAATTTCCTACAAAAATTTTTGCTGGATAAATATTAAATGGAAGAAAAGCAATCATGCTTGAAATAATCAGAGTTGAAATAAATATTGCTTCAATAGATCCAACTATATATGAAGTAATTATGCTTCCTCCAAATATTATTAAATAGCTAATAATAAGTGAACCATTAAGAACATCTATCATATTTGCTGTATTAGAAGTTACAGCAAAAGCTAATAGAATAAGAAATGGATAAATTATTGTTAAACGTACTTTTCCAATAAATGGAAGTATTGGATAAGGAGTATATGCTCCTAAAAAAATGAAAGGAATACCTATTAAAAGAGTTAAAAATGTTTTTAATCTAGGCTCTATTTCTTTAATATCTTCTAATAAACCTATAATTGTTGCTATTATACTTGAAAAAATAAAAGCTAAAAATTTTGAATTTTTAAAATTATTGAAAAATTCTATTATAAATAATGAAATTAAAACTCCAGAAACTATTGCAATTCCTCCAATTTTTGGAATAAGTGGCTTATTCTTTTTATGCACATCTATACCCATAAGACCATATTTTTTAGATATTTTCATTATTAAAGGAATAATTATTAAAGTAATTATGAAACAAATTATATTGCTAAATATTATTTCCTTAATAGACAACATTATTAAAGCTAAAAAAATAGTTAGATAAATATATATTTTATTTTTTTTTAAAAATTTTAAGTATTTATTTTAGTTATATAAATTTCTTCTGATATTTCATGAAAATTTGGTTTGATGCTCTTACTCCAAAACAATTGCTTTTTTTTAATAGTTTTAAAAATAGAATTAAAAATAGAAAGAAAGTGAAAATATGGTTTACTTCAAGAAATTATGAACAAGTTACACCTTTAATAAAAATACTTGGATTAGAAAAAGAAATTGAAATCATAGGTTCTTTTGGAGGAGAAACTTTAGAAGGAAAGCTTTCTGCAAGTATAGAAAGAATGAATAAATTAAAAAATAGAGTATTTGAAGAAAAACCTGATATAGCTATTTCAAGTGGATCGATTGAAGCTTCTAGAATAGCATATGGTCTTTCTATTCCACATATATGTATTTCCGATTCTCCTCATTCTCCTATTTATCCTCTTTCTCTTCCTATTTCAAAAATTCTATTTACTCCTTGGATAATACCTAAAAAAGAATGGATTATTCATGGAATAAAAAAGGAAAAAATACATTATTATAAAGCTCTTGATCCTGTTGCTTGGTTAATAGATTTTTCACCAAATAAATCTATATTAGAAAATATTGGAATTGATTATAATGAGCCATATATTTTAGTACGTCCACCTGAAGTGTATGCATCATATTTACTTAATATTAATAATCCATATTTTTTACTATTTTATTTATTAAAAAAACTTCCTAAAATTTTTCCTAATTTCAAAATTATTATTATGAATAGATATTTGGATCAAGCAAAATTTTTTAAAAATCTTGGAAAACAATTTATTTTATTGAATAAAGTTATTGAAGGAACATCTTTAATATTTTATTCTTCTTTAGTTATTTCAGGAGGAGGAACAATTACTCAAGAAGCTGCATTACTTGGAATACCTACAATTTCTATTTATCCAGGAAGACTACCAATTGTTATAGATTTCCTTAGAAAGAAAAAATTAATCTATCATATTTATTCTCAAAAAGATATTAAATATATTTATGAAATTTCTAATAAAATTGATAAAATAAAAGAAAAACAAAAAATATTATCAAAATATCTTTGGAAAAAAATGGAAGATCCAATATCAAAAATATTTAATGAAATTAATAAATTATTTTAAATATTTAATAATATCATTACCTATTTGTATAAGATATTTTTTTGGAATTAAACAAACTTTTTGTTCACTTAAAGGTATGGAATTAATAATCTCATTTATTTTACTAGGATCTTTTATTCCAATTTTTTCTAAATAATTTCTTAAAGAATGTTTCAATTTTTTATTTTTTTGAGAAAAAATATTTTTTAAAAATACTATTAAATTATTAATTTCTTCTTCATTATAATTCTCATTTATAAATTCTAATTTTACAATTCTTGAAGGGAAAGGTGAAGGAGGATAGAATGAGGAGCATGGAATAATATCTAAAAGCTCTACTTTATAAGAAATTGAGGGTAATACTGACACAAATGTATAATTTTTTCCTTTCTCTTCTATAAGTTTTTTTGCAAAATCATCTTGAAAAACTATTATACATAAATCTATTTTTCTTCTTGATATCCATTCAATAATTTTTCTAGAAAATTGATATGGAGGACTTGAAATAAATTTATTAAAAGAAGGAATATTTACTTTAAAGAAATCTCCTTTAATAAGTTGAATATTTTTTTCATTTGATAATAATTTTGATGCTACTTCTAATATTTTTTCATCTTTTTCTATAGAAAAAACTTTTCCTGCTTTTTTTGCAATTTCTTTTGTTATAAAACCTAATCCAGTTCCAAATTCAAGAACAATATCATTTTCATTCAATTTTGCATAAGAGACAATTTTTTCAATTATTTTTTTATCTATTAAAAAATATTGATCTAATTTAAAATTAATTTTTATTTTATATTTAGATAAAATCTTTTTAATATTATATTGCATTTTTTATGATATTAAGAAAATACGATATTTTTCTGTAGGATTAGAAAGTTCCTCAATTATTCTTTTTGTAATAAGCTTAATAGGATCTGATATATCAGCTCTCTTTTTTATATCTTCAAATGATTTGAATTCTTCTTTTTCTCTTTCATCAAGAATTTTTCTTAATGATTTTTTTCCTATAGTTGGAAGTAATTCTAATGAATGTAATCTAGGTGTTAAAGGATTTGCTTTATTAAAAAATTCTACAAATTTATTTTCTTTAGAAATAACTATTTTTTGAATTGTTTGTTCTAATTCGCTTTTTGCATTAAGTGTTAATTCATTATAGCTAATTCTTCTAAGTATTCTTAATACTTGTTTACTTATATTTCTACCTACATATACTCTCATTCCAGTAGAGAATTTACCTTTCCAAGCAGCTGCTTCTAATAAAGTGAAAAAATCTTCTCCAATTAATTGAAGTACTTCTTCATTTTTTGCAACTGGAGGAGTACCTCTATATGCATCTGAAGGATATATATCAAGAATATAAGCATATTCTTCATATAGTTTTCTCTGTTTAGAGTCTTGTTCTAATCTACGCATTAAAAACACCATTCAATTTAAGATTCTTTCTTCTCTTCTTCTAAATTTGATTTTATTAATTCTACTATTTTCTTCATTTTATCTTCTGAAAATAATAAAAATGAAACCAATCTACGATATCCACTTAAAATAGCTCTTAATTCTTCTATTGTTGTTGGACAAATATCTATTATTTGAATAGCTTCTTCAGGCAATAATTGATATTCATTTATTAAAATATTTAATATTTTTGAACTTTTTTCAATATCCATTTTACTAAATTTTTTTCCATAATCAAGTACTCTTAATTGAAGAGCATTTAGATTTTTCTCTTTTTCTTCTAAAATTTTTTTAGCTTCTGCAATTGTAATAGGTTTTATAGAAATTATTTTTCTAGGCATTTTTTTAACCTCTAAAAAGTTTAAGATGTTCTGGTCCAGTAGTTATTTTCTTTATTTTATTTCCTTCAATTATTTCTACAACATATCCTCTTCCACGAATTTCTACAATTCTTCCTATTTTTCCATGATATCTTCTATGAGGTAATCCTTTATGAACACTTGGATTTGCTAAAATTATTACTTTATCATTTACTTTATATTCTTGTAAATAAATATCTGGAGAAACAATACTTCTACTCCCTCTTTCTTTTCTTAATAAGCTTCTTGTACGATTTCGATAACCTTTAGATTTAGGCATTTTTTATCCCCAAATAGGGCGTGTCCAATTACTTAATTTTTTCATAAAATTTTATTATATAAAGATTTTTATTTTATATTTTAAAATTTCGATTTTAAAAATATTTTTAAAATATTTTCATAAAAAATATTAACAATATAACTAAATAAGAAGAAAAATACTAATGGAATACTTGGAGTAACCTATACATCTTTATTTTCAATAAATTCTATTTCATTTTTTCTAATAAAGAAAATGTGAATTTCTTTTTCAAATCGTATTGTTAAAACATTTATTGAATTAAAATTAAAAATGCTTAAATATTCTTTATAATATATATAATAAAAAAAAGAGGTGATAATATTAGAGATAAATGAAAAAGAACAATAGAATATTTTAAAACGATTGCTCTCCCCGAGACTCCTTAAGGAGGGTAGGGGGAGGTCAGGCGTGGGCCAAGCTTCCTATTCATAGGAACCAGCATTCTCCCAAAGGAAGGAAACCTGAGGGAGAAGCCCTTGATGAGCTAATTTCAACAAAATTAGCAATGAAGGGTTAAATAGTGGTTTAAACCACTATTTTGCTGGTGCCTCCTCATGGGAGGAGTGCTGGTTTGCATTCATTCAACATGAATGCAAACTGGTTCCAGAAAGAGGGGCTAAACTATGGTAGGAAGCTAGACACGCCCTTACCATAATTATTCTTTAATTATTTTTTCTTGAATTTTCTTACTTTCTCTTAATACATTTAATAATATATTTAATACTTCTCCAGTATTCTTTATTTCATTCAAATCGAATGTTTTTGATAATTTTAATGTAAGTTCTTCTATTTTTTGTATTAATGTTAAATCTAAATTTCTTAAAATATATGGAATTGTAAAAGTTGTTGCTTCACTTTCATCTTTTACTTTAATTACTTTTTTATCGCATTTTATACAACGTATTTCTCCTTTTATTTCAAATAAAGGGCTTTTACATATTGGACATATTTCAGAAAGCATTTTAGCTCCTGCTCTTAAAGCATCAGCCATTTTTTTAATATTCTCACTATCAATATTTTCCATTTTTTCACCTTTTTTAATAGAAATTATTTTTATTTATTTCTTTTTATTTTTCTAAAAAATATTTTAAAAATTTATATATAAATACTTAATAATTCTTATTTTAAATTTTAGTTAAAAAAAAGCATTTTTAATAAGAAAAGGTGTATTTTATGTCAAACTCTTCAGATTGGGAAGCAAAAAAATCTCAAGTAGTTCAAATATTAGAAACAGTAGCAAATGATACTGGAACTCCTAGAAATATTAGAAGAGTAGCAAAACAAGCAGCTGATATGTTATCTAATGAAAAATTTTCACCTCCTGTTAGAGCTGCAAATGCAATTGAAATGATTGAAGAAATAATGCAAGATCCAAATATGCCACCATTAACAAGAGTTCAACTTTGGAGTGCAATTTCTCTTTTAGAAAAATTAAGAGCATAAATTGAGGATAAAAAATTGTATAATATAAGTATAAGAGGAATATATGCAACTGCATTAGTTAAATTTGCAATAGATAATGGTTTAAAAATAGTTAATCCAACAATTAAACAAAAAGAAAGATTTTTAATAAAAGAAAATAATCAAAATGAAGCAGATATATACATAATACCTAATCATAATGATTTAAATAGAATTTTCTTAATAGGAAAAAATGAACCAATAAAATTTTTCATAGAAATATTAAGAAAAAATTTTCTTGATTTAATTATATGGAAAAAAGAAAAAATTATAAATCAATATATAAAAATGATTTCATTAAAAATAAAAGAAAATATAGAATTTTATGAAATAGAAATTCCAGCAATTTCAAAAAAGAAAATGGATGAAATTAGAAGCAATATAGTTTTTACTTTACCATATCATCATTCTTTAAGAGCAGGAGGTCAAAATATTTCAGAAATGGTTTCTTTTATTGAAAAACTTGTTCATAAAAAATTAATAAATGGAAATACAATTTCAGAACTTTTTTTAGAAAATTTTAATAATATGCTACCTAAAATAAATCAATTAGTTAAAATTCAACATGTAAAATTAAATGGAAGAATAATAAATCTTACTCCAGGAAAAGTAATTTATAGAAATGGAAATAAAATAATATTAAAAAGGAAATTTAAAAGTGAAGGAATTTATAATGGCTTAGGAATAAAAAAGAATATAGGAGATTATGCATTAACAGAAATTTCAAGAGAAAATTGGTTTGTTTATTCTAAATATTATAATTTTATGAATAATTTAAAAGGAGAATATTATAGTATATGTACTCCAATAGAAATTTATGAAAATTATATTAGATATGTAGATTTAGGAATAGATATTATTAAAATTCCAAATAATCCTCCAAAAGTAATAGATATAGAAGAATTGGAAGAAGCATATAAAAAAGGAATAATATCTCAATGGCTTAAAGAAAAAGCTCATAAAGAAGTAGAAGAAATATTAAATACAATTCAAAAAAAGATATAATATTGCAGGGGTACCCTAGCTTGGTAAGGGGGCAGGCTCAAGACCTGCTGGCGTAGACATTGGCGCAAGCCATCGTGGGTTCAAATCCCACCCCCTGCATTTTTTAAAAAAACAAATTTTATATTCAAGAATTTTATAAAATAAAAAGAGAAAAAGATGTTATTTTTTAATAAAAATAAATTTTTATTAATATAAAGTAATGCTAAACTTAGCGAAGTTCCATAAATTGAATTTCATTACTTAATATATTTCTAGTTCTTTGATTAAAAATTTATGCTTAAATATTTTTTAAATATATATTAATTGAAAAGAAAAAAGAGGTGATAATATTTAGAAATAAATAAAATAATAAAACTAAAAATAAATGAAGAAAATGAAAATCTAAAAGAACTTGAAAATATTTTGAATTCATGGAATATTTCAAAATGGAAATATAAAAGAAATGAAAGCTTTGATTCACCTTCTACATTGAAAGCATCAATGAAACTATTTGATTGCTTTGAAGTATCTCATTTAACATTTTGCGAAACAGGATTTTCAATAGACTTTGATAACAATGAAGTTAAATTGACAAGCTTAGAAAGATACCATAGAATTCTTTTGAAGATTGATAAAGAAAATATGGAATATCTTAAAAAAGAAATCAATAATGGAGCAAAAGCTACCGAAGTAATGATAATTCCACCAAGTTATTTAAAAGGACATCATAAAAGAAAAGAAATAGTAAGAAATAAACATTGGAAACTTCATATAACATTAAAGAAAAATGTAGAACTACTAACAAAGGAAGAATTTAGAAAACTTCAGAGAATTGCAGTAATTGGTGTAGATTTAAACAGCAAATATGGAGTAGCATATTCTTTATGGATATGGAATGTTAAAGAAGATTCAATAAAACCAATAAGAGCAAGATTTTTGCCAAAAAATGAAATCTCATCAATTTCAAAAATTAGAAAAACAAAGATTACAAGAAATTCATAAAAATTCAGTAAAATACAATGAACTATGGCAAAGAATTAATAGAAAAATACAAAGGCAAAACATTGCTTGGATTGAGAAAATGTCAAAAATGCTTATTGATGTGGCTTTAGAGAGTATTAAAGAATATAACTGTGAAGTTGGAATAATTGCTTTTGAGAACTTAAAAGATTATAAAGCAGGAAATAATAGCAAAAGGACAAACAAGATAAACAGCGAGTGGTTGCGAGGAAGAATA
>Ga0080004_1112357_pt1 | contig 34913 bp, 31 predicted proteins | sample WasSprMetagenome_FD_69207 | JGI IMG/M metagenome (GOLD analysis project Ga0080004, IMG submission 69207) | Sulfidic aquatic microbial communities from Washburn Spring, Yellowstone National Park, USA - WS (SPADES assembly) (version 2) | ecosystem: Environmental > Aquatic > Thermal springs > Hot...
ACCTATTTAAAAAAATGAACGAAGAAAGGTTAGAAGAGGGTCTTTCACTTTTTGCAAATCCAAGAAACGCTGCTGCAGGTTCCATTAGACTTCAAGACCCAAGCGAAGTTGCAAAAAGAAGCTTAGAAGCATTTGTTTACCATATAACCTATGCAGAAAAAGATGGTAAAAATTTACTTGGAACAGTTTTAAAGAAACATTCAGATAATATTAAAATGCTTCATGAACTTGGCTTTAAAACCCCTTATCCGGTCATGAAAGTTTGCATTGGAATAGAAGAAGTTATTCAGTACTGTGAAGAGTGGCAAAGAAAAAGAGATGCCTATCCTTACGAAATAGACGGAATGGTTATAAAAGTAAACGATATATCACTTTACGATAGACTTGGTTTTACATCTCACCATCCAAGATGGGCTATAGCTTTTAAATTTAAAGCAAGACAGGCAACGACAAAAATAATAAACGTTGTTTTCCAGGTTGGCAGAACAGGAGCTATTACTCCGGTAGCAAAATTAGAGCCGGTAGAAATAGGCGGTGTCACCGTTTCTTCCGTTTCTCTGATGAATGAAGATTTTATCAGAGAAAAAGATATTAGAATAGGAGACACGGTTTTAGTAGAAAGAGCGGGAGATGTTATTCCTTATGTTGTAATGGTTATTAAGGAAGCAAGAACAGGAAATGAAAAACCGATAGAGTTTCCAAAAACATGTCCATCTTGCGGCTCTCCAATTGTTAAGCCACCGGGTGAAGCTGTATACCGTTGTGTAAACATTAACTGTCCTGCTCAAGTAATTGAAAGATTAATACATTTTGCATCTAAGGATGCTATGGACATAAAAGGCTTATCAGAAGCAACAATCAGAAAATTTTATAATTTAAAGTTATTAAGAACAATTCCGGATATTTACAGACTCAACTATAATTTGATTAAGAATATCCCCGGATTTGGTCCAAAGTCAGTAGAAAACTTGAAAAATGCTATTGAAGAAAGCAAAAAAAGACCAATTTACAGGTTGATTTACGGTCTTGGTATAAGATACGTTGGAGAAGTAACAGCCAAAACCTTAGCATCGGCCGTGAAATGTATTGACGATTTAAAGAATTTTACAATCACAGATTTAATCAAACTCCCGGATGTTGGCGATAAAGTTGCTTCAGAGATTTATAATTTTTTCCACAACCAGCAAAATCTAAATATGATACAAGAGTTAAGGGACCTTGGAGTAAAAACCTGTCATGAAGAAGAAGAGAAAAAAGGTAAACTTTCAGGTATGAACTTTGTATTTACAGGAACTTTAGAATGTTGTAGCAGAGAAAAAGCTAAGGAAATAGTAGAAAGTCTTGGAGGAAATGTTTTAGATACAGTTTCTAAGAAAGTACACTACTTAGTAGTTGGGCAGGAGCCAGGAAGTAAATTGCAAAAAGCTCAAAAGCTTGGAACAGTGAAGATTATAAACGAAGAAGAGTTTTTAAAGCTGGTTAGTGGTGAAAACGCTGAGTAGATAAAGCTAAGAGTGTTGTAAAAATTTCATCATGTTTGCTTTGTCCATATCCTAACCGCAGACAGAAGGAACTCTTCTTCAAAAAAGGTGAAAAACAAATAGAGGCAATTCATGAATTACTATTAAAGAGTTAAAAGAACAGAGATTCTTCGTCCGGCTGCAGAATGATGTTAATTTTTGAAGCACTCTCTGCATCAACTTGACTATTTAAAGCCAAATTATTAAATTATTTATCATGAATGAGATTTTTGATTGGGCATTAGAGTTTATAAATAAAGCACCCGAAGAGCCGGGCGTTTATCTGTTTAAAGATAGCAAAAAGCAGTATGTGTACATCGGAAAAGCTGTAAATATAAAAAATCGCTTAAAAAATCATTATCAGCAGTTAAAAGTAGACCCAAAAGAAAGAAAAATTTTTAAAGAAAGTTCAAGCATAGAATGGATAATAACAAAATCAGACTACGAAGCATTCGTCCTTGAAAATGAGCTTATTAAACAATACAAGCCAAAGTATAATGTAAGATTAAAATCAGGAAGTAGCTATCCTATGCTTGTTATCACTGATGAAGAGTATCCTACTGTTAAAATCAGCAGAAAGTTTGGAGAAATAAAGGGAGAGTATTTCGGACCATTTCTTCCTGCAAGAACTGCAAGAGCTATGAAAGAGCTAATTCATAAACTGTTTAAATTAAGAACATGCGACCCACTGCCAAAAAGAAGCTTGGTGTGTTTCGATTACCATCTTGGACTTTGCTCCGGTCCTTGTGCAGATAAAATATCTATGAAAGAGTACAAGGAAGATGCAAAGGTTGCTAAAGCTTTCTTATCCGGAAATGTTAAAAATGTTATATATGAACTCTACGACAAAATAAATGAGTATACAAACAAGCTGATGTTTGAGAAAGCAGCAGTCATTAGAGACCAAATCAAAGCTATTGAGATGACAATAAAAAAACAAGAAGTTATAGGCGTTGGCGTTGAAGAGGCTGATATTTTTTATTTTCTCAGAAATAGAGTTTATCTGATTATCGTAAGAGGAAGTAGAATAGTCGGAAAGGATGAGTTGAAGGTTCAAAATGAGGAGTTTGAAGAAGGTAACGAAATAGCCATCATCACTGATTATTACAGTAAAGACACATACATACCAAAAACAATCATCACAAACAAAGATTTAGAAGATTTAGAAAATCTTAAACAATGGCTTTTAAAAGGGAAAAATAAAGAAGTTGAAATACTTACTTCCTTGCCGGAGCAAGTTGAAGGGTTTATAAAAAGAAACATAAACATAGAAAACATAGAATATCTTAAATCAGAGTTTGAAAGAGTGTTTGGATTTAGCCTTCCAAACAGAGTGGAGTGTTTTGATATTTCCCATCTTGATGGAAAGTTTACCGTTGGTTCTTGCGTTGTTTGGGAAAACGGAAGCATGAATAAAAGAGAGTACAGAAGGTTTAGAGTTAGAACGGTTAATTATATAGATGATTATGCTTCATTAAGAGAAGTTTTAACACGTAGATTTAGAAGGTATAAAGAGATGGATAATCCGCCGGAGCTTGTTTTAATAGATGGTGGAAAAGGTCAGCTAAGCCAAGGATTGACGGTAAGACAAGAGCTTGGACTTAATAATCTACGAGTTTTCTCAATAGCGAAAAAAGAGGAGATTATCTATACAGACGATGGAAAAGAAGTTAGATTGTTTGAAAATCAAGAGCTTTTAAAGTTCTTTACAAAAATAAGAGATGAAGCACACAGATTTGCCATTACTTACAACAGAAAGTTAAGGGAAAAAGAAGGTTTGAAAAGCGTTCTTGATAACATTGAAGGTATAGGTGAAAAAAGAAAGGAAATTTTGTACAGGACTTATAAAACATTAGACAATATTTTAAAGGCAAGCGACGAAGAGTTAAAAAAGCTTGGAATTCCTGCATCTGTAAGTCAAAAGATAAAGGAATATTTAAAGCTTTAGCATAGAAAAAAATTAGTAAGGGCGATTTTTTCAGCTTGACAAGCTCCCGAATTTCTAATCCAAACCATCTGTTATAATATTCTTTTTTAAACTAAACAAGAAAGCCATGAGACAGTTGAGAAATGAAAAAGGTCTATGAGAAATTAATACCGGCTACAAAACCAGAATACAGAGAATTTGAATTTAAATCTCAAAAAATAAACAGCTTTATAAAAGAAAACAGCATAAAACTTTACAGCCATCAAGCCGAAGCTATAGAGCAAATACTAAAAGGAAATGACGTAATCGTTACTACACCCACAGCTTCAGGAAAGTCTTTAATCTATACTTTATCTATCTTAGAAAAAATAGACCAAAACCCGGACACGACAGCCATATTAATTTTTCCCCTTGTTGCCCTTGCAAGAGACCAAAAAGAAAAAATAGAAAACTTTATAAAAATGACAAAAATCAAAGCAACCGTTGAAACATACTATGGAGACACTTCAAATACTGAAAGAGCAAGGATTAGGTCAAATCCGCCAAACTTTTTAATCACAACCCCGGATATGCTAAATCAAGGAATTTTGCCAAATCATTGGAGCTGGGATAAATTTTTTACAAATTTAGAGTTCGTCGTTGTTGACGAAATTCATGCCTACAGAGGAGTGCTTGGGTCCCATGTTGCTAATATTTTTAGAAGATTAAACAGATTAGCTAATTTTTACACAGGAAAAGAGCCTTTATACATCTGCAACTCTGCAACCATTAGAAACCCAAGCCTTTTTGCAGAAAAGCTTACAGGAAAGAAAAATTTTGTAGAAATATCAAAATCCGGAGCACCATCTCCAAAAAAATTAGTATACATCACAGAGCCGGCTTCTAACTATCAACTTATAGAGCTTATAATAGAATTTCTAAAAACAGGAACGTCAACGATAGTTTTTATAGACAGCAGAAAAGATATAGAAGTTATTTATCTAAACATAAGAAAAGAGCTTATAAAAAGAAAGCTTTTTCATCTTATAGACAAAGTAAAACCTTACAGGTCTGGATATAGACAGGAAGAAAGGAGAGAAATAGAAAAAGGCTTGGCTAACGGAGATATAACGGTCGTGCTTTCTACAAGTGCGTTAGAAATGGGTATAGATATTGGAGAAATTCAGTGCGTAGTTTTAAAAGGCTTTCCGGGGACGCTGGCTGCTATGTGGCAACGCTTTGGAAGAGCCGGCAGAAGAGGACAAACAGCATACAACTACCTAATCACAAAACAGGATGCCTTAGACCAATATTATCTTAAAAATCCTGAAGATATTTTTAACAGAAACGTAGAAGAGCCGATCGTAAACCCAGAAAATAAATACATTCTTAAAAAACATCTAATATTATCAGCTAAAGAACTTCCTATTCATATTCGGGATATAAAGTCACCAGAAAAAGAAGCGGTAAAAGAGCTTTTAGAAGAAAAAATTCTTTACATTGATAAAGATAAAATCAAATCAAGGAAAAAAATCTCTTTTAGCATCAGGTCTGCAGGGGATAGTTATGATATAGTAGACATAAAGACCAATCGTTCTATCGGAAATCTTAATCAAGAGTATGTATTTTATGAAGCTTTTCCAAACGCAGTTTATATTCATTCCGGAGAAACTTATAAAGTTATCAACGTAGACAACGATGATAAGGTAGTGTATGTTGAAGAAGCAGATTTAAATTACTTTACACAACCGGTGTTGGCTTCAGAAACAGAAATACAAAGCATTGAAAAATCAAGAAAATTTAAAGATATAGAGATCTTTTATGGAAGCGTTAATGTTAGGTCTATGATAATAGGATACTCAAAAATAGAGATAGAATCTAATAAAAGAATCAACGATGTTATGTTTGATGATGAGAAAATTTTAGAAAGAAATTTTGCCACAAAAGCAGTATGGTTCACCATTCCGGATTATTATGAAAGTTTGATAAAAAAGCATACATTAGAAAACAGCCAGAAAACTGTTTTATCGTTGCTTGAAAGAAAGCTTGAAAAACCGGTCTATGAGATGGTTTTAAACGTAGTTTCAAGCAGTAAAACTCCATACAGAAAACTTGGAGAAATTTTAAAAGAGAATGATGCTATCTTCATAAAAAATTATTTAAAAAACCTATCTAAAACAGAGGTAGAGATTTTGACAGCAGAAGCTGAAAGATTACTGAACGAGAAAAATATTTTCATAGGTGCTTTACATGGAGCTGAGCATGGAATGATTGGCATTTATTCCATCTTTGCCATGAATGACAGATGGGATATTGGCGGATTGTCTACAAACTACCATCCTCAGACAGAAAAGGCAAGTATATTTATTTATGACGGCTACGAAGGCGGTATAGGCTACGCAGAAGCAGGCTTTGGAAGATTGGAAGATATTTTAAAGGCAACCTACAAAAACATTAAGAACTGTAAATGTTTAAACGGCTGTCCGTCTTGTATACTATCTCCAAAGTGTGGAAACGCAAACGAACATCTTGATAAACTGGCTACAGAAAAATTTTTAGAATTAATCTTAGCATGACACATCTGGATGAGAAATTAATGATTTTTATAGGATTTAAGAAATATTGGGGTGAGAAATTACCTCCAAAGCTATAACCAATAGAATATACATATAGATTAACAACAAAAATCTTAACCTTTCCCATCTACTTATAAGATTGAAATTCTCTATTTGAGAATTCACTGCATCAATAATTTGCCTTTAAATATTACCTGACCCTTACAAAGGAATGAATGAAGATTATATAAACCTTCTCATGAGTTTAGAATCCGATGAATACTATAGAAAGCAAAATAGATTCTACATTAAAAAGCTTGGGCTTAAACTACTTTAAAAACAACATATGGATACAATCAAAAGAGAGCTTATAGAAAGACTTGAGTGTTTTTTAAGGTAATAGATATAATGCTCTAATACTCATAAACTTATAAATTCTACTTAACTTTCTCTTTCCTAGTTTTATTCCTATGCTTTCTAATGCTTTCTGCATTCTTCAGACACCATAATATGGATGTTCTGTATAGATTTTATCTATCTCATCTAATAGAATTTAGTCTTCTTTACTTGAAAATGGTTTTTTTAGTGTATTAATAAGCTGTTTTGATGTGCTTAATAGTTCAATCTGTCTGTTTAGTGATAGTGAAGGATTTTTTGGGTTTTAGCTTGGACATCTTCAATGTTATCAATTAGAGTTTTTCTAATCAATAAGTCCAAGCTTTTTAGCTTTTCCTGTAGACAATCTCTCTACGATTACTTTTCCTAATTTTTTGCTAATTTTTCATTATATTCTTTTAGACTTCTATTTCTTGTTTATACTCTTTTACAACTGAGCTTTTGGCAAATGCTAAGACTGTATTTTCGAATTGTTTTTTCCGTTCTGTAAGGCTTTTAGAAGAAAATGGCGTATTTACTTGCTATCGTTTATGGTTTTGTTTTCTTGAAGTACCTATAAAACTACTTTAGCTTTGTTTCTGGAATGTAATTTTTCCTGGTTCTTTTCATCTTGATGTCCTTCTTTTGAAATAGTTTACATTCATAGATTAAAATTTTTCAATTTTCGGCTACAATTTGCGAGAACATTATACTTTACTCATCCTGAGAATTTTAATCCTAAGAATATTCTTTTTAGTTTTACTAAAAAATCACAATTTCTCGGCTTAAGTGTTGAAAATCAAACTTTATTCAATATTCAATAAATATTTTCATTTTTATGATGTTAAATTCAAATGGGATAAAATCTCTGCATGAAAAAGTTTGCAATGCAATAACTTTTTTTAGGTAGATTGATAAGTATTTGCAGCCTGGGATAGTGTTTCATTTTTTAAAAAATTAAAATATTAAAGCGGAGGAGGAGGGATTCGAACCCCCGGTGGGCTGTCAACCCACAAGTGATTTCAAATCACCCGCATTCGTCCACTCTGCCACTCCTCCACAAAAGAGATAGTTATTATAATTCAATCAAAAAATTTTTTCAAGTCTTTGTAGAGCCTGTTCCAAAAATCAAAAAAATTCTTCTAAAAATTAAGACTGATAGGATAAACAAGAATACATAAATTAAAATCATGTAGAAATTCCAAAGAATGGCCAAAGAAACAGCCAACTTCTTAGCTATAACTTTTCTTTTAACTTTAAACACTGAATTTGCTTTGTTCTTTATATTACCAAACAAAGATTCTATTCTTTATCTTTTCTTTCCATACTTTAACCAATTTTCCTTTGATAACTGTCTCAATGGATGCTTTATTTTTACTCTAAGAGTCTGCTTTATCTTTATAGCATGGATAAGTCCAATGTCTAAGATTTTTTGTATTACACTTATTGAATCATAACCTTTATCAGCTATAAAAGGTAGTCCTTTGATAAAATCTACTTTGTTTAATATCTGATTTAGCATCTTTATTTCACTTGCATGGGCTTTACCTTTGTTATCTACTGCTATAATAACCTCAAGTCTTATATGAGATTTTATCTGTTTTATCTCTATTCCTCTTCTCCAATTAAGGTTATAAATATCTCCATAGGCAAAACCTGTGGCATCTGCTATGTGACACTGTATTTTATCTTTTTTTCAATAAAATGATGTCCTGTTTTTTCAGCATTAATTTTAAAATGTTTTCATTAATCTGTTTAATCCTATAATGATAGTCATTCAGAGAAGGAGTTTTAAAACCATGGTATTTAAGTTCTTGAAGGACTTCTCTATATGAATTATAGCTATTATAAATTCATCTTTGTACTTTCTTGGTGTATAAATCATAATTAGTTTAGGGGATATTATGCTGTGATAAGTGCGCCCAGAGGGACTCGAACCCCCAACCTTGTGATCCGTAGTCACATGCTCTATCCAATTGAGCTATGGGCGCATGTATTAAAAAATTTATTTTAAATTTTTAAATTTGCTAATTTTTCTTCATTTTCTTTTGCAATTAATACATCTATAATTTCGTCTAAATCTCCGTCCATAATATCGTTAATTCTATAAGAAGTATAATTTACTCTATGGTCAGTAACTCTGTTTTGTGGAAAGTTGTAAGTCCTTATCTTTTCGCTTCTTTCGCCGGTTCCAACCTGTTCTTTTCTTTCTTTTGCAATCTTTTCTTTTTCAAGCCTTTCATAATAATCTTTAAGTCTTGCTCTTAAAATCTGCATTGCTTTTATTTTATTTTGAAGTTGAGACCTTTCATCTTGGCATGTAACCACGATTCCTGTGGGGATGTGTGTAATTCTAACAGCTGAATCGGTAGTGTTTACATGCTGACCGCCAGCTCCGCCAGCTCTCATAGTTTCTATCCTTAACTCTTCCGGCTTGATTTCTATATCAACCTCCTCAGCTTCCGGTAAAACAGCCACGGTAACCGTAGAAGTATGAATTCTACCGGAAGATTCTGTTTCCGGTACCCTTTGAACTCTATGAACACCGCTTTCATACTTTAATCTTGAGTATGCGCCTTTACCTTTGATTAAGGCTATAACTTCTTTTATACCGCCTTTTTCTGTTGGATGTAAGCTTAAAATTTCTGTTCTCCAGCCGTGTCTTTCTGCGTATCGTTGATACATTCTAAAAAGCTCAGCAGCAAATAAAGACGCTTCGTCTCCGCCCGCCCCTTGTCTTATTTCCAAGATAACGTTTTTTTCATCATTAGGGTCTTTTGGCAGAAGCGCTATCTCTATTTTTTTCTCTAAGTCTTCCCGTTGTTTTTTTAAAGATTCTAACTCTTCTTCTGCTAATTCGCGTAAATCATCATCAGGGGTAGAGTTTAGAAGTTGTTTTACTTCTTCTATCTGTCTATTTACTTTTTTATATTCATTATAAAGATTTAAAATTTCTGATAGCTCTTTGTGTTCTTTTGCTATAGTTTGAATTTTAGACTGATCCTTTAAAACTTCCGGATCAGCCATCAATTCCTCAAGCTTTTTTACTTTTTCTTCTATACTTTCTAATTGAACTAAAAACTTTTTATCCATCTATTATTTTTCTGAAGCTTGCCCTTGAAGTTCTAAGAATTTTGGCTTAATTCTTAATTTTCCAGTATAGAAAGGATGGCAATTATTGCATACTTCCAAATGTATAACTCCGCCTTTTACAGTATAAATCTCAAACTCATTTCCACAACCGCAAACAAACTTAGTTAATTTTAATTCTGGATGAATTCCTTGTTTCAATTTTATACCTCCTAAAATTTTAAAAATTTTGAATTAAATATTATATCAAAATTATAATGTTGTGTGAAAAGTAATTAATGAGACTGTTCTAAAATTTTGCAACCTTGCTTTCTTGTTATCCCTAAGCCAAAGACTAAAGGATCTCTTCTTTAAAAAACGAGAAAGAAAGAGACTATTCGTCGGCTGCAGAATGACAGGCAAAGTAATACCTTTATAAAAAACTTTTTTGAAGCACCCTAAGTAAGTAGACGAGAAAGTGTGAAGTTAGTAATTTTATTAATACTGTATTTATTCTCAAGCATTCATGGATTTTAAAAACTCGTCGTTTGTCTTAAATTTAGAAAGTTTGCTTAATAGAAATTCCATTGCTTCAACTTCATCCATCGTAGATAAAAATTTACGCAATACCCATAATCTTTGCAGTTGCCAATCTTCCAGTAAAAGCTCCTCTTTTCTTGTTCCAGACTTACTTATGTTTATCGCCGGGAAGATTCTTCTTTCCATCAATCTTCTATCTAAGTAAAGCTCCATATTACCAGTTCCTTTAAACTCTTCAAATATTACATCATCCATTCTTGAGCCGGTTTCCACAAGAGCTGTAGCAAGAATTGTGAGACTTCCGCCATTTTCTATATTACGAGCTGCCCCAAAGAATTTTTTAGGTCTTTGTAATGCCGTTGCTTCAATACCACCGGATAAGACTCTACCGGATGGTGGTGTAACAGCGTTTGAAGCTCTTGCAAGCCTTGTCATTGAGTCAAGTAAGATCACAACATCTCTACCTTCTTCTACAATCCTTTTTGCTTTTTCAATTACAAGCTCAGAGATTTGTATGTGTCTTTCTGGTGGTTCATCAAACGTAGATGCTACCACTTCTGCCCCAGAGCCTACTATTCTTCTCATTTCCGTAACTTCTTCCGGCCTTTCATCTATGAGAAGGATTATTAAATGAATTTCTGGATGGTTTTTTATTACAGCTTTTGCTATTCTTTGGATTAAAACTGTTTTACCCGCTTTAGGCGGTGCAACTATCAACCCTCTTTGGCCTTTACCAATAGGTGCTACAAGGCTAACAACTCTCGTTGATAAATCAGATGGGTCGTATTCTAAATTCAATCTTTCTGTTGGGTGGTACGGGATAAGCTTGTCAAAAGATGGTCTTTTCTTTAACTCTTCTGCCGGAAGACTTCCAACTCTATCTATTCTGACTAATGCTCTGTACTTTTCACCTTCCTTTGGATTTCTTGCTACTCCGATGATTGTATCTCCGGTTTTAAGTCCAAACCTCTTTATCTGAGAAGGTGAAACATATATATCTTGTGGACTTGGTGCGTAATTGTTTTCAAGAAATCTAATAAATCCAAAACCTTCAGGAAGGATTTCTAAAACACCGTTTATCTTAACTAAACCTTCTTTTTCTTCCTTTTTATCTATGATTTTTTCTATAAGCTCATCTTTTTTTAGTCCTGATATTTTTTCTACACCGAGCTCTTCAGCTAATTTTTTTAATTCTGCCAGTGTTTTTTCTTTCAATGATTCAGGTGTGATGGTTGATAATTCTACCATGGGACCTCCTTATAATTAGTTGATTATTTACCTATGCAGAATTTACTAAAGATATTGTCTAAAATATCTTCTGTTGATATAGCCCCTACGACCTCATCTAAGTAATTTAAAGCCTCTTGAATGTAAATCATCAATATTTCTTTATTATTGATTAAATAGTTAATATGATTTTCTATCTCCTCTATTTTTTCTTTTGCTTGCTTTAGTAAAGTAGATTGTCTTAGGTTTATGAAGAGATCATCTTCTTTTTCTATGATTCCTAAGGATGTTATGATTTTTTCTTCTAACTCTTTTATTCCTTGATTGTTTATAACACTTGTATATACAATGTTATCATATTTTTCAAAAAAATCAATAGGTTTGTTGTTTAAATCAGATTTATTTACTACAATTATATGCGGTTTATCTTTAATTTTATCATAAATTTTTTTATCTTCCTCTGTAAAACCGGAGGATGCATCTATCACAAATAAGATAATATCAGCTTCATTTATTTTCTCTTGTGCTTTTTCTATGCCTATTTTTTCTATTTTATCTTCTGTATCCCTAAGCCCCGCTGTATCAAGTAAAATAACCGGAATATCTTTTATTTTAAGACTTTCTTCTATAAAATCTCTTGTAGTTCCTTGTATTTCAGAAACTATTGCTCTTTCATAGCCAACAAGTGCATTAAATAAAGAGGATTTTCCAACATTTGGTCTTCCAACGATCGCAAGCTTAATACCCTCTTTTATAAGATTTCCTTTTTTATAGCTCGCTAAAAGTTTATCTATTTGAGATTTTACCTCTTCTAACTGAGAAATAATAAGACTACTGTCTATCTCTTCAACATCTTCAGGAAAATTGATCTCAGCTTCTATCAATGATATGAGATTTATTAGCTTTTCTCTTAAAGCATTTATCTGTTTAGATAATTTTCCTTCCAGTATAGAGACTGCAATTTTTGCCGCTCTTTCAGACTTTGCATTGATTAGGTCTGCTATAGCTTCTGCTTGTAATAAATCAATTTTTCCATTTAAAAAAGCTCTTTCTGTAAATTCACCCGGTCTTGCTAATCTTGCACCATACATAAAGCAAGCTTCTAATATGCTTTTTACAACCGGAACGCTTCCGTGGGGGTAAATCTCTACAAGGTCTTCACCGGTAAAGCTTTTTGGCTTTTGAAAGTATACAAACAAGCCTTCGTCAATAACTTCTCCTTTATGGTTAAAAATTTTACCAAAATAAACTTTTCTTGGAGTTATTTTTTCCGGTAAAGAGAATATTTTTTTTCCTATTTCTAAAGCCCTATCCCCACTAATCCTAACTATTGAAATTGCTGAGGGAATTAGTGGGGTTGCGTTTGCTACGATTGTATCTTTGTTCATTTTTTCATCGATTTGTTAACAATAACACTTTGAATTAATCCTAATATATTATTCGTTAGCCAGTACAAAACAAGTCCTGAAGGAAAATTCATAAACATAAACGTAAACACGCCAGCCATAATATACATGATCATTCTTTGATTTTTATCAGAGCTTGGAGTTATAAACTGCTGAGCAACCATTGACAGTCCCATTAAGATTGGTAAAACATAGTAAGGGTCTTTATCTGAAAGGTCTTTTATCCAAAGCATAAACGGAGCGTTTTTTAACTCAACTGTTACCATTAAAACATTGTACAATGCTATGAATATAGGAATTTGAGCAAGAATTGGTAAGCATCCGCTCATTGGATTTACTCCAGTTTCTGCGTACAGCTTCATAATTTCTTCTTGTAGTTTTTGCGGGTCTTTTGCGTATTTTTTCTTAAGTTTTTCCATTTCCGGGGCAAGGTCTGCCATTTTTTTCATTGCTTTTAGAGATTTGTGGTTAAGCGGGAATAACACAATCCTTAATAATACAGTTAATACAATGATTGCCAACCCCCAGTTATGGACAAAGTCATATATAAAATGAAGCAGTAAGAATAAGGGTTTTCCGAGAATGCCAAAGAAGCCAAAATCAATAGAACTTCTTAAATTCAAATCTACATTCCAAAGCTTTTGATACTTATCTGTAATTTCTCCAAGAAGTGAGTAAAGTTTTGGACCTAAATAATTAAAACCTTCAAACGATGCCGGGATTTCAGATAAAACAACGGTAGTATCTTTTGCAACCGGAACTATATAAACAGTGTTTATACCACCTTTAACCGATAGAATCTGCATAAAATATTTATTTTCTTGACCAGCCCAGAGTATTTTGTCTCTGATTGTTTGAATAGTATTAATGTCGTTGTCTATTCTTATAATCTCCCTATCGGTCTTAATAATAGGTCCATTGTGTCCAAAAGTTCCCTCAGATTTTAGAGTTATACCTGTTAAATATGATAATCCTACATTTTCAAGACCTTTGGCTTTAATGTCTACTGTTATAGTATTATCATCGTTAATTGTATAAGTTTTTTCAACTTCTACATTTTCATTTTTTAAGTAAAATGAGATTTTATTATCCTGTATTTTTGATTCGTATTTTGAAAAGTTTAAAAGTTTTGTAATATTTATATCTGTGGTTATAATTTCTCCAGGGAAAATTTTATTAGATTTAGAAAATTCAGGAATAATATCAACATTATATCTGTTATCAAAAGCTGAGACTATTCTACCGCCTATATTACTAAACTCTATATAGCCTTCCTTTGTTTTAATTCTAACCAAATCTTTTAAATTATCAGCATTAACCCTTTCACCGGATAAGACAAGGTCATAACTTCCGCCAACTTGTTTAATAGGAGCTGCAGCCTCTTTTTGGGTCTGCTGAGTTTGATTTTTTTCATTTTGAGCATTGTCTTTAAAAAAATATTGACTGACTAGAGAAAAAGATATAAGCAGCAGTGCAACTGCTCCAAAAAATATCATATACCTCTTTTGCATATCTTGTTGTTCCATCTTTTCACCTCTAATGTTTTAAGGATAATCAACGCCGCCCTTTGAAAAAGGATTACATCTAAGTATTCTCCAGATAGCTTTTAATGAACCTTTTATAATTCCATACTTTTCAATAGATAAAACTGCATACTCTGAGCAAGTTGGATGAAATCTGCAACTCTGTCCTTTAATAGGTGAAATGTATTTTTGATAAAATCTTATTAAGTTAATAAATAACTTTTTAATCATTGTTTTTAGCTTTTCTATACTTCGGGTGAGAAATTCAATAAAAGCAGGAGATTCTTCGCCGGCTGCAGAATGACAAAAAAGGCTATTTTCTCTCTTATGCTTATCATTCAAACTTTTCCTGTCATTCTGAGGACTTTAGTCCGAAGAACCTCATTTTTAAATTCTATAAAAATTACTAATTCCTCACCCAAGGTATAACCTTTTAATCATTATTTTTTAGTTTTCCTAATACTGTGTCAAGTTGAGATAGGATATCATAAATTTTTTTATTTAAAATACTTTTTTTTGCTATAAAAATCATATCATATTTAAGATCATCTAATAAGTTAAGACGAAGCCTTACGGCTTCTCTTAGTAGTCTTTTTGCTCTATTTCTATCTACGGATTTTTTAAAGTTTTTTTTTGAAGCTACAAAAGCATATCTTGATTTTTCTTGGTCGTTTTTCAGGAAAACCACTAAGAAATCTTCATTATCTACATTTTGTTTCTTAGAAAAAACATTTTGTATGTCTTTTTTTTTAATGTGATCATTTACTTGATAGCGATGCGCTTTCTTCCTTTTGCCCTTCTTCTTGCTAAGATTTTTCTTCCGGCTTTAGTCTTCATTCTTGCAAGAAATCCAGATTTTCTTTTTCTTTTCTTATTTGATAAATGTGATTTAGCTTTTTCATTTGCCATTTTCTATGCACCTCCTATAAAATAAAATAAGGCAGCCTTTTATGGCTGCCAACATTTTTTTTAAGCCAAATTTATCTTAGAAACCTGCTTTTGAATCAAAAATACCGGTAAAGATGAATATAATTGCGATAAGTAATGCATAGAGAACGAATGTTTCTATTAATGCCATACCAATGAACATAGTTGTCAATAATTTCGGACCCATGTTAGGGTTTCTTGCCATTCCTTCAAGAACACCTCTGATCGCATTACCAAGACCGGCAGCACCACCACCTGCAGCTGCACCGATAGCAACGCCAGCACCGATAGCTAACGCACCGTAAAATACAGCTCTTGCCATTGGGTCGCCTTCTGCAGCAAAGGCAGCAGAAACTGTTCCTGCTAAGACCATCAACATCAACACTTTTGAGAACTTAACCATTATTAATACAACCTCCTATAAGTAATTATTTTTTTACGATAAAGACATTTGATTCTATTTTTTTAGCTAAGTATTCATAGTCTTCCGTTATTATAACCAAATCTGGACTTTCCTCTTTAATAAATTTTGGAAGTGAATTCTTTATACTTTCTGATATGTCAACTATTATTTTAACATCCTTAGAAAAATCAGTTAATAAGTCTTCTATTCTGCTTTTAGCAGAGGTTTTATTTTTTTCTTCAATATCCGGTGGAACGGGTAATCCAAAGCTTGCTGCAATTTTTTTCATCATATACACATCTTCTATTTCATGGAAAATTATAAGCTGACTATTGTATTTATTAGCTAAGTCTTTTGCAATTTCTAAAGCTTTTAAAGAGATATTGTTAAACTGAAAGTTTATAAAAATCTTTGTTATTTCTACCATTAATATCCCCCACTAATGTTCAGCATGAGTAATAGCACCGGCGATGTAAACAGTTGTCAAGACTACAAAAACGTATGTTTGTAAGAATACAGCTATTAAGTGAATTAGCATAACTGGCATTGGGATTAAGAATGGAACAAGCATGATTAAAACAACACTTATAAGCTCACCGCCTGTCATGTTTGCAAAAAGACGAAGAGCTAATGTTACCGGTCTGCTAAGATGGCTAAGAAGTTCTATGATAACAAAAACCGGAGCCATTGCAGGAACAGGACCTAAAAAGTGCTTAAAGTAGCCAATACCATTCTCTCTAATGCCTTCAAAGTTGTATATAAAGAACACTAAAAGTGCGAGAGCCATTGTTGTGTTTAAGTTTGCTGTTGGAGATTCTAAACCTGGTATCATTCCAATTAAGTTTCCAAAGAATACAAACAATCCAATTGATGCTATCAATGGAAAGTATTTTCTACCTTTTTCACCCATATTTTCTTTTATAAGATTATCTATAAATTCGATGTATATCTCAAAGACGTTTTGAATAGGTGTCGGTATTAATGATGGCTTTTTTGCAAAAATAGTAAATATAATAGGAACCACTATTAATACTATAAGAGCCATTATGACATGCTGTTCCATTTGCTCCTCCATTATATTTAATATGTAATATTATACAGGATTTTTTTAAGCTTGTAAATTTATTGTATGAGCCATACCGGTTTGGTTATATATAAAAAACCAATACGTCGGATGAGAAAATCAATAAAAAATATGAGATTCTTCGCTTCGCTCAGAATGACAGAGTGGATTTTTGGAAAACCCTCAGGCTATATAGCGAGATGTTAAAAATTTTTAGTATTTCAGCCTCTCACCTGTCACGTTTAAACATTGAATCTGAAATACATAATATCGCCGTCTTTTACAATATAGTCTTTTCCTTCTATTCTTACCATTCCAAGCTCTTTTGCTTTTTGCATCGAGCCAATTTTAATATAGTCATCATAATTTATCACTTCTGCCGCAATAAAACCTCTTTCTATATCTGAGTGAATTTCTCCTGCTGCTTGGGGTGCTTTTGTCCCTCTTTTTATCGTCCATGCTCTTGCTTCTTTTTCTCCTGCTGTAAAGTAAGTAATCAGGTCAAGAAGTGCATAGCCTGTTTTAATCATTCTATTTAGTCCTGGCTCTTTTAAGCCAAGGGCGTTTAAAAACTCCTCTCTTTCTTCTTTTGGAATTTCTATTAATTCTTGCTCAACTTTTCCGCATAAAACTACAACAGGTGCATTTTCTTGCTTTGCTTTTTCTTTAAGTTGCTGTAAGTATACGTTTCCTTCTCCTTCCGGCAAATCTTCTTCTGGAATGTTTGCAACATACATAAGCGGTTTTATTGTTATTGGATAAAGTGTTCTTGTAAGCCACTGTATCTCTTCTTCTTCAAATTTATCAAGATTTGTTCTAAGTGGTTTTAAATCCTCTAAAATAGCTTTAGCTTTTTCTAAGACTTGAACTTCAAATTTAGCTTCTTTATTTCCTGTTTTCGCAGCTTTCGCCGACCTTTCATATCTTTTTTCTATTGATTGTAAATCTGCTAATATTAATTCCGTTTCAATTATTTCAGCATCTCTTACAGGATTTACAGAACCTTCTACGTGAATAATATCCGGATCATCAAAACATCTAACGACGTGTGCAATAGCTGATACTTGTCTTATGTTTGCTAAAAATTGATTGCCTAAGCCTTCTCCTTTGCTTGCTCCTCTAACAAGACCTGCTATATCTACAAATTCTATCGTTGCAGGAACTATGTTTTTACTTTTTTCCAGCTCTGCAATTTTATAAAGTCTCTCATCAGGAACGTTAACTATTCCAACGTTTGGGTCTATAGTGCAAAATGGATAGTTAGCAACTCCAGCCTTTGCTGTTTCTGTAAGGGCATTAAAAATCGTAGATTTTCCAACATTAGGTAATCCAACTATACCAACGTTCATTTTCATTTATCTTCTACCACCTCTTTTTCAAATATTGTTTTTAAACGGTTAATTAATTTATCTTCATCCAAAAAAAGTGAAACTTTTCTTTCTTCAGGTACTTCGTATATAAGTTTAAATGTTCCGTCATAAAGCTTCTTTATAAACAAATCAAATTTTTTACCATCTTTGTATCCTGTTATCCAAATCTCTCTTGATATATCATGGTGAAAAATCGGATATTTTTCTGAGTGTACTAATGCTTCGCAAGCTTCTAAAATTTTTTCCATCGCAACCTCTAAGATGCTTTAAAATATCAATTATATCATAGATTGACTAATCTGAAGTGAGGCTGCTCCAAAAATCCAAACCGTCATTTTGCAGCCGTGCGAAGAATTTCATGGTTTTTCTTTTTAAGTCAAAAAATATCAAAAAATAGATCCTTCAGCCTCAGGACAACAAGGAAAGGCAAATTTACAAAAATTTTGGAACACTCTCTCCATAAAATATGTAAAGAATTATATAAAAAAAGCTTAATTGGGATTTATGTGATTGGCTTATCTGAACACTTGAAATAGATTGAATAATTTAAACATAATTTTTAAAACCCGGGACTATTTTAAGCCCCGGGACTATTAACCTAATTAAACTTTAACGCCTAATTTTTCAGCTTTTTCTTTAGCTTCTTCTATGCCACCAACCATGTAGAATGCTTGCTCTGGTAAGTGGTCCCATTTACCTTCAACAACTTCTTTAAATGACCTGATAGTTTCTTCCTTCTTAACATAAGAACCTGGCTGACCTGTAAACTGTTCTGCAACGTGGAATCTTTGAGCTAAGAATCTTTGTAATCTTCTTGCTCTACCAACGATTGCTTTATCTTCTTCAGAAAGCTCTTCCATACCAAGGATTGCGATGATTTCTTGTAATTCTTTGTATCTTTGGAGAATTCTTTGAGTTTCTCTTGCTACATAGTAATGCTCCTCTCCAATGTATTCTGGAGCTAATGCTCTTGATGTTGATTCAAGCGGGTCAATAGCCGGATAAATTCCAAGCTCTGTTAATCTTCTTTGTAGAACAATCGTAGCATCTAAGTGTGCGAAAATAGATGCTGGAGCTGGGTCTGTGATGTCGTCAGCAGGTACATAAACTGCTTGAATAGAAGTAATAGAACCATTCTTTGTAGAAGCGATTCTTTCTTGAACTTCACCAACGTCAGTACCAAGAGTTGGCTGATAACCAACCGCAGACGGCAACCTTCCAAGAAGTGTTGAAACTTCTGCACCTGCTTGAACAAATCTAAAGATGTTGTCTATAAAGATAAGAACGTCTTGCTTCTCAACGTCTCTGAAATATTCAGCCATTGTTAGACCTGTTTGAGCTACTCTAAATCTAACTCCCGGTGGCTCGTTCATCTGACCATATACCATAGCTGTATATGGTAAAACGCCTGATTCTTTCATCTCCATCCATAGGTCATTTCCTTCCCTTGTTCTTTCACCAACACCAACAACAACAGAGTATCCAGAGTGGAATTTGGCAATATTGTGAATTAATTCCTGCATAAGAACGGTTTTACCAACACCTGCACCACCGAATAATCCAACTTTACCACCTTTGATTAGCGGCACGAGCAGGTCTATAACTTTAATACCTGTTTCAAACTGTTCAACTTTTGTTGACTGTTCTTCAAAAGAAGGAGCTTCTCTGAATATTGGCCAGTACTCTTCTGCGTTAACCGGTCCAGCTTCATCTATTGGCTGTCCTACAACGTTAAAAATTCTTCCAAGAGATGCCTTTCCTACCGGTACTTTAATAGGAGAGCCTAAATCTTCTACTTCAACACCTCTAACAAGACCATCGGTAGGACCATATGCGATTGTTCTTACTCTGTTATCTCCAAGATGTTGAGCAACTTCAAGATATAAATCTTCCACATACTCTTTTCCAGTATCGTCAATAGCAGTTCTTTGTACTTTCAATGCGTTTCTTATAGCCGGTAATTCGCCTTCTGAAAATTCAACGTCTACAACCGGCCCAACTATTTGAACAACTTTTCCTTTAGCCATTTATATTTCCTCCTTAATTTTTTACTTGATTGCTTCTGCAGCATTAATAATATCAATAAGTTCAGTAGTAATTGCTTCTTGTCTTGCTTTGTTAAATATAATTGTCCATTTTCTGATGGCTTCGCCTGCGTTTTTCGTTGCATTATCCATCGCGAGCATCCTTGCAGAATGTTCTGCAGTGGATGATTCTACTAAAGCTCTAAACAATTGATAATTTATATATCTTTGTAGCAAAGAGCTTAAAACTTCTTCTTTTGATGGTTCTATGTTGTACACAGACACTTCTTCTAATTTCTTTGAGGAAGCAGTAGATTCAAGAGGTAGCAATTTTCTAATCTTTGTCTCATATGTAGAAGAGGTTATTAGTTCGTTATTAAATAGATAAACAGCATCAGACTTTTTATCTATAAATCTTGACGATAGAATTCCACCAACTTTTGCAGTGTAAGTTAAATTTACTTGGTCTCTGTAAATATCCTCATATGCTTCTATTATGTTAAATCCTTTATTTTTGTAAAAGTTAACCCCTTTTCTACCAATTAGCAAAAGGTTTACTTCTTTGCCTTCACCTTTTAGCCTTTGAATCTCTCTCCAGGCTGTTTTTATAACGTTTGAGTTAAATGCACCAGCCAAACCTCTGTCTGCCGTTATAATTACCAAATCTACGCTTTTTTCTTCTCTTTTTTCAAGAAGTGGATGAGATTCTCTGTCGATATAAATTGCTAAGTCTTCTATTAACTCATAGAGTTTATTTGAATATGGTCTTGTTGCGTACAAGAGTGCTTGTGCCTTTCTTAATTTGGCAGCAGAAACTGCCTTCATCGCTTTTGTAATTCTTTGAGTATTTTTTATACCGTTTATTTTTCTTTTAATATCTCTTGGTGATAACTTAGCCATCGCTTATCTCCTTAGAATGCTACCTTTTGTTTGAATTCTTTAACAGCAGCATCAAGCTTAGCTTTTATATCATCTGTTAATGCTTTTTCTCTTCTGATTGCTTCCAAGATATCCGGTTTTTCTGTATCTAAGAATACATAAAATTCTTTTTCAAATTTTTGTATTGCATTAACCGGAACGTCGTCTAAATATCCTTGTCCTGCCACGTATATAATCGCAACTTGTTTTTCAACCGGAACAGGTTGGTTTGGTGGTTGTTTTAAAAGCTCAACCATTCTTTGTCCTCTTGCAATTTGCGCCTGAGTAGCTTTATCAAGTTCAGAAGCAAACTGAACGAATGCCTCAAGCTCTCTGTATTGTGCAAGGTCAAGTCTTAATGTACCTGCAACTTGTTTCATAGCTTTAATCTGTGCTGCACCACCAACCCTTGATACAGAGATACCTACGTTAATAGCAGGTCTAATACCTTTATAGAAAAGGTCTGCTTCCAAGAATATTTGGCCATCCGTAATAGAAATAACGTTTGTTGGGATATAAGCTGCAACGTCACCCGCTTGAGTTTCAATGATAGGCAATGCTGTTAAAGACCCTGCCCCAAGCTCATCATTTAGTTTTGCAGCTCTTTCTAACAATCTTGAGTGTAAGTAGAAAACGTCACCCGGATAAGCTTCCCTTCCCGGCGGTCTTCTTAAAAGTAATGATAACTGTCTGTATGCGTAAGCATGCTTTGTCAGGTCATCATAAATTACCAATGCATGCATTCCATTGTCTCTAAAATATTCACCAATTGTACATCCTACGAATGGAGCTATGTATTGCATTGTTGCTGGGTCTGAAGATGTAGCAGCAACTACAGTTGTATATTCCATAGCACCATGTTTTTGTAATGTTTCAACTATATGAACTACGTTAGCTCTCTTTTGTCCGATTGCAACGTAAATACAATATACTCCTTGACCCTTTTGGTTTAGGATTGTATCTATTGCAATTGTTGTTTTACCTGTTGCTCTATCACCAATGATAAGCTCCCTTTGTCCTCTTCCGATTGGAATCATTGCGTCAATAGCTTTAATACCGGTTTGGAGCGGCTCGTGAACAGATTTTCTTTTTACAACCCCGGGAGCAATTTTTTCAACCGGAGAATAGTATGCTATATCTGTCAATGGTCCTTTTCCATCAATTGGATTTCCAAGTCCATCGACAACTCTTCCAAGTAAGCCTTTTCCTACTGGAACGGACAAGATTTTTCCGGTTCTTTTAACTATGCTACCTTCTTTAACAGCTACGTCTGAGCCAAGTAAAACCGCACCTACGTTGTCCTCTTCAAGGTTGAACACAACGCCAACGATTCCACTTTCAAACTCAAGCATCTCGCCCATCATGGCCTTCTCAAGTCCGTAGATGCGAGCAACACCGTCACCAACTTGGATAACTGTTCCAATCTCTTCTAAGTTTGCACTTACTTGGAATTCTTCAATTTGTTTGTTTAAACTTTCTAATACTTCATCAGCTCTTATTACAGACATCTATCTTTAACCTCCTTTTATATTAAAATCTTGATAATGTACTTTCTAAACGTTTTAAGTAAGACTTAACAGATGTATCGATAATGTAGCTTCCTGCTTTTATCACAGCTCCACCTATCAAACTGTTATCTTCTTTAACTGTAAACTCTACCTTTTTACCTATCTTGGACTCTATTACAGATTTAATTTCATTCAATAACGCTTCATCTATTTTATAAGCTGTAATAATCTCACCTTGAACAGTTCCAAAGAATTTTTCGACTTCAAACTTAAACACTTTGTTTAACTCTTTAAAAATATTTGCCTTTTTGTCTTTAACGATTTTTACAATTAATTTTGAAATTTCTGCATCTGCACCAAGAGTAGATAAAACTTTTTCCATTAATTTTTCTTTGTCTTCTATAGAAGCTTTTGGATTTAAAACGATGTTTCTAAATGTCTGATTTTCTTTAAAGAGCTTGTTAAGAATGTCAAGAATGCTTGAGACCTTTAAAAGATTTTCTTCAGACTTATCTGTTTTAGCAATTATCTCTTTGACTACTTTTCTGAGATATTTTTTATCTATCTTCACTTTATGCCTCCAAACCTTTTATTGTCTTTTTAATTAATTCATTGCTTGTTTGCGGATTTATTGAAGACTCTATTAAAGATTTAGATACTTCTAATGCTTTTTCTGCTGCATATTTCTTTAATTTTGCTTCTGCCTTTCTTATTTCTATGTTGATTGTTTCTTTAGCCTGCATTTTAATTCTTTCTGCTATTTCGTTAGCCTGCATGATAGCATGCTCTCTTTCTCTCTCTGCTGTTTCTTTTGATATTTTTATACTTTCCTCAAGTTTATATTTTGCTTCTTCTAACTTTCTTTTAGCATCTTCTAAAGCTTTTTGGCTATCTTCTTTCATCTTTTGTGCTTCTAAAACCATGTTTGCAACATTTTCTCTTCTACCATTTAAAAACTTCTTGATATACTTTCCGCCAAAGTAGTAAACTATCCCAAGCAAAATAACTGTATTTACTGCTTTCCAGAATAAAATCATACCTTCGTTAGCTTCTTTTTGTTCTCCTGCAAAAGATAGACCAGCTAATAACAAAGTAAATAACAATGCTTTTTTCATGCCGCCTTCTCCTTGAGTAGTATCTTGTTGGCTATTTTTTCAGCGACTTTATTTATAGTTGTATCAAGAGTTTTCATCTCTATCTCAACGACTTTATCTATATCCTTTTTAGCTTCTTGGATTTCTTTTTCTGCTTCTTCTTGGGCTTTTCTTAAAATATCAGCTACCATCTGATTTGTTTCGTGATGTGCTTGTTCTAAGATTTTTTTACTCTCTTCCTTTGCTTTATTTAAGATTTTTTCTACTTCTTCAAGTATTACTTGAGCCTGCTGGTTGTTTTTATTAGCTTCTTCTATCAATGCTTTAACCGTATTCTCTCTTTCATGAAAAGCTTCTAAATATGGATCGAGATAGATTTTTTTCATGATAGCCATGAAAACAAGGAAGATTATGAGTTGAATAAAAAGCGTGTAATCTAAGGCTATCCCTACGTGCATAAACTCCTCCTTTATATTAAAAATTTTGTATATTATCATATCAGAAAATAATCAATATTTCAAAAAGTTTTTGATAACTCAACAAGGAAGGGCATATTATAGGACTTTAGTTTGAAAAATCACATGTATTTATTAATGATAAAGTTAGTGTAAGTCGGTAAGAAATTTATTAAAAGTATGAGATTCTTCCCTGGTTGCAGAATGACAAGTAGAGTTGCTCTTATCCAAGTATACGATTATCAAGATTTCTTCATCATCCTAAGGCTGTAAGTCCGAAGGATCTATTTTTAAATTCTATAAAAACCGCTAATTTCTCACCTAAGGTATATTATGATAAAATTAGTATTTAACTAAATTTAACGAGGCTGATTATGAGTTTTAATATAGTTGATATGATTTTTATGATACCGGCTTTACTGACTGCAGTTATCTTTCATGAAGTGGCTCATGGGTATGTTGCTTATAGGCTGGGAGATAATACTGCAAAATTAGAAGGAAGGCTGACTTTAAATCCAATACCTCATATTGATATATTTGGCTCTTTGTTAGTTCCTGGGCTTTTGATTTTGATTAATTCTCCCTTTTTGTTTGGCTGGGCAAAACCTGTTCCGATAAATCCGTATAACTTCAAAAAAGTTAATTTTAAGCAAGGTTTGATAATTACATCTTTTGCCGGGCCGGGAGCCAACTTTCTTCTTGCAATTATTTTTAGTCTTTTATACTGGATATTTAGAACCGAAGGATTTTTAACATTCTTAGCATCGTTTATGCCTAGTAATCTGATTGAAGCTATTGTCGTTCCCTTGGTCATTTTCTTTAAGTATGCTGTGATGACAAATCTTATTATTGGAATATTTAATTTGCTGCCAATTCCTCCATTAGATGGCGGACACATTTTATTAAACTTATTACCTAATCGTATATATGAAAAAGTTGCACCATACGAACAGTATGGGTTTTTTATTTTAATCCTACTTTTAATGTTAGGTGTTTTGAATAAAATAATATTTCCTATATACAGTTATTTGATTGGTATTTTAGTTTAATAAGAGTGTCTTCCAATTTTGACTAAGCCTAAAAATAGTTAGCCCATTTTTGTCAATTTAAAGCCATTTGAAGAACCTCATCGAATATACAACGTTATCCTAAGGATGAAAGTTTAGGACGACCTCTTTTTTTATTGTCATTTGATGGGAAGATGGGCAAAAGCTTATGAAGCTGTTCCAAAAATCAATATTGTCATACTGCAGACATGGGAAGAATCTCCGCCCTTATGCAATAACAGTGTCATTCTGTAGCAGAGCGAAGAATATCATGTTTTTCTTTTCAAATCATAAAATCAAAAGAGAAGATCCTTAAGCTTTACAGTCTTAGGATGAAAGCGAAAGGTAAACTTACAAGAATTTTGGAACACTCTCCTATAGCTTATTGCAAACATCTGTTTAATGGATTATAATTTATGAAATATTTAGGATTATTTTGAGGTAAACATTGGCTTACGAAGCTTTTTCAAGAAAGTATAGACCAAAATCTTTTCAGGAAGTGATAGGTCAGGAGCATGTTGTTAAAACTCTAAAAAATGCTGTAAAACTTGATAGGGTATCCCATGCTTACATCTTTTCCGGACCAAGAGGCGTTGGAAAAACAACCATAGCAAGAATCCTTGCAAAAGTTTTAAACTGTAAAACTCCGGTAGATTATGAACCTTGCAATCAGTGTGAAAACTGTATTGAAATAGATAAAGGCTCTTTTCCGGACATGTATGAAATCGACGCAGCATCTAACAGAGGTATAGATGATATAAGAATGATTCGTGATAACGTTGGATATCAGCCAATAAAAGGAAAATACAAAGTATATATAATAGATGAAGCACACATGCTTACAAAAGAAGCATTCAACGCCCTTTTAAAAACCTTAGAAGAACCACCACCAAGAAACATTTTTATCTTAGCAACAACAGAGCTTTACAAAATACCGGAAACCATAAAATCAAGGTGTCAAACGTTTATATTTAAGCCCCCAACAAAAGAGCAGATAAAAAACTATCTTTTGAGAATATTAAACAATGAAAAAATTCCATATGAAGAAGATGCGGTAGAGTTATTAGCCCAAGAGCTTGAAGGTGGCATGAGAGATTCGGCAAGTCTTTTAGACCAAGCAGTAACTTATGCAGAAGGAAAGCTTACAAGAAAAGACGTAGAAGAAATTCTCGGAATAGTTCCATACAGCTATGTACAAAAGTTTTTAAGAAATATTAAAGAGTTAAAAGTTGATGAAAACATAAAATTGATTGATACACTTGAAGATGAAGGATACGATATAAACGTATTTTGGAAACAGCTTTTAGAAGCTATTCATAGAACGCTTATAGATTTAGCTCTTGATAATGAAGATGAAATCTTCTCAAAGGAAGACTTAAAATCTCTCATTTATTTAAAAACCATTTTCACAAAAGCATATTCAGAGGCAAGAACATTTTTTGACCCAAAACAGATTTATCATCTAACAATTTTAAAAACGTTGTATTTAGATAGCATCAAAAAAATAGAACAGCTTTTTGCTGAAGGTGTTCAAGTTGTCCCAAAAAAAGAACCTGAAGTATTAAAACAAGAAATCAAACCACAAGAAAAACAAGAAATTAAACCGCAAGAAGAAATTAAGCCAAAAGAAGAACAAAAACAGGATTTAAACAAAATCATTAGTCAGATAATAAAAAATGAAAAAGTCATAGCAGTAATAATGAAAAATGCAGAAATTAAAGAAGATGAAAACGCAGTTTACATAAAAGTTAAATCAAAAAGCGAAGAAGATGTTTTAAGAGACAATATGAGCATTTTAACTAAATACTTTAGTAAAGAAATATTTATATCATCTCCGGAAGAAAAAAAAAGTAAAGTTAAAGAATCTAAAAAAGATGAGGCAGTAGAAAAGGTTTTAGAGCTTTTCCCAGGTTCAAAAATAATCACTTACAAAAAGGAGGATGATAATGTTTAACTTTGGAAATTTGGCTGAGCTAATGAAGCAGGCGCAAAGCATAAAAGAAAACGTAGAAAAAGCAAAAGAAGAGCTTAAAAATGAAAAAATAGTTGTTGAAGTTGGCGGAGGAATGGTGAAGGTTGTATCGGATGGTCTTGGAGCAGTGTTAGATTTAGAAATAGATAAATCACTTCTTAATGAAAACGAATACCCAGTCTTAAAAGATTTGCTTATTGCAGCCATAAATGAAGTATCAGAAAGGTCTAAGGAAGTTGTAGCAGATAAAATTTCTCAAGCTACCGGTCTTCCTATAAATATGTCTAAATTTGGTGGTATGTTTTGAATTTAGTTCCGGAAAGTATTCAGCAGGTTATATCGGAAATATCAAGACTGCCAGGCTATGGAGAAAAGACAGCTCAAAGATTGGCTGTCAATCTATTAAAAATGCCTAAAGGTGAAGCGGTAGACCTTGTTAGACACTTGGCTCTGATGCTTGATAAAATTAATCTTTGCAGAGAATGCGGAATTTTTACAGAAAAAGAAGTTTGTGATGTATGTAGTGATGAAAGTAGAGATAGGTCTATTATCTGCGTAGTTGAAGAGTCTTTTGATGCATTTATGATTGAAAATACAGGTAAATACAACGGACTTTATCATGTTTTAGGCGGAAGACTTTCTCCATTAGAGGGAATAGGTCCAGAAAAGCTAAACATAAAATCTTTGATCGAGAGAATAAAAAAACTAAATGTAAAAGAAATTATCTTTGCAACAAATCCAACAGTAGAAGGCGAAGCAACAGCAAATTATATACATAATTTGATAAAAAATTATCCTATAACCATCTCAAGGTTAGCTTATGGCTTACCTTTTGGCGGAGTATTGGAAAATGCAGATGATTTTACATTAGCTAAAGCGTTAGAGAATAAACAGATTTTAAAGTGAGAGAGTGAATGGAAGATAAAAGTCTACAGCCTCACGATTGGTTTTTTAAGCAGATGTTTTCTAATCCAAAAAGCCTTCAAACAGTTTTAGATTTATTCATTCCAACATTAGCCACAAAATTAGACCTATCTTCAATAACTCTTTTGAACACGGAAAAATTTACTAAAAAGTCTCAAAAATTTATGCTTGACTTACTTTTTAGCTGCAAGATAAACAATGAAGATGCTTTTGTTAGATTTGTTTTTGAGCATAAATCTTATGTTGATAAAACTTTACCAATCCAGCTTTTATACTATAACGCTGTAATATGGGAAGAAACAATAAAACAAAAAGAATACTATCCACCAATCATTAACATAGTCTTTTATCATGGAAAACGAGAATGGGATATTCCAACTGACCTGCCGGCTGTAAAAGATAAAGACCTGCAAGAATATACACAGAAGTTAAAATACTTACTCATAGATTTAAACAGAATATCGGATAAAGAACTGAAAAATAAACTTTATCAAGACGTATGTACAATTTCTGCAATATTAACGATGAAGCATATTTTTGAAGAAGTTCAAAACTTTAAGCCGATTGTTAAGTTGTTAATTGAGCATCGATTGGATTGCTTGTATACAATATTTGATTTATTGTATTAGTAAAAAGAGATATAGAAAAGATAGAAGAAGTATTAAAAGAAGTATCAGGAGGTGATAAAAAGATGATGACTTTAACAGAAAAATGGAAGCTGGATGGTAAGTTAGAAAATTTAAGAGAGAATATAATAGACCTAATGGATGTTAGGTTTGGAGCGGTTGATGAGACAATAGTAGAAAAGATTAATAAAACAAACGATATAGATACTTTAAGACAGATTTTAAGATTAATTGGAAGAAGTCAAAGTTTAGACGAGGTTGTAAAAAAGTTAGAAAGTTTATAAATATTTTTGAGTATAATTGAGAGGGACTTTAAAATTTCGATTAAGTCTAAATTATTGACTTTCTAATCGTCATTATAAAGCCGGCGAGGAATATTAGTTTTTTATCCTGAGGTGTCAATCATGGCGTCAGCGAATAATCTCATATTTTTTTCGAAAAATCAAAAGGAAATCCTTCGGACTAAAGCCCTCGGGTTGACAAGAAACTTCTAAATGGTGTCGTTCTGCAGCCGGTGAAAAATCTCATGATCTTCTTTTCACATCGAAAAAAATCAAAAGACGAGATCCTTCGGCCTGCAGCCTCAGATGACTTTGTATCCAAATTTTTAGCTACAGTTATTTCTTTAAATTTTAAGCTTAGTATTTTCTTGCTAAATTGGGAATTATCAATAAATAATTTTTTCCAGTTTTCTGGTCTTAAAAACTATGGCATTATAGATCAAAGGAAGAAGTTAAAGAAAAAGTTGAGGAAGGAGAAGTCCACTTCAAAACTTAAGAAAAATAGCAACCTTTACGGTTGGCTCAAAAGCCCACTTTTAAATTTCTATCCAAAAAGTATATTCCTTTTATTGGTAAATATCGCTCATAAATATGTGGTAGGTTTAAAGACTCGCTGATTATTTTTCCGTGTCCGCCGGTTAGTACTATGTTAAATTTACATCTATATTCGTTCTCAATTCTACTGATAACTCCTTCAACTAATGATAAATATCCGTTATAGATTCCAGATTGAATGCTTGAAATAGTATTTTTACCTACAATATTTAAAGGTTTTTCAATTTTTACTTTTGGAAGTTTGGCAGTTTTTGAAAACAAGCAATTTACAGAAGCTTCTAATCCAGGAAAAATAAGCCCGCCATCATATTCAGATTTTTTATTAACCACATCAAAGGTTACTGCTGTACCAAAATCGATTGCTATTAATGGTGGGTTTGTGATATTTATAGAAGCAAAAGCGTTCAAAATTCTATCCGTTCCAACTTCTAAAGGGTTTTCATAATTGATTTTCAAAGGAACCTTTACATCCTTTCCTATCAATAACGGATTTACATTCAATAGTTTTTTTAAGGCTGCGGTGATTTTTTCTTCAACCTGCGGAACAACAGAAGATATATAAATTTTATTAACATTTGTTTTATCCAAATTGTAAAAGTTTAAGAAAAAAGAAAAGTTAATCAACCAGTCATCAATGGTTTTTTCGTGGTCTGTTTTAAATTTTAATGTTTCAATTTTATCTAAATCCTTTATATATCCAATCTCTATGGTTGTATTACCAATGTCAACTGCTATTATCAACTTTCCTCTTTACCTTTACTAAAGACTAAATTTTTATATCTAAAGAAATAATCAACGGTTGCTTTATAAAGACTTTGAGCAATCTTTTCTAAAAATTTATCATTTGCCAATAATCTTGCATCATTTTCATTTGTTATGAACGCTGTTTCTACTAAAACAGACGGAATTGACGGAGTTTTTAAAACTGCAAAGTTAGCCGATTCAATTCTTTTAAACTCAGTATCTTTCAAGTTTCTTTTTAAATAAATCTGAGCGAATTTTGCAAAATTTAAGCCCTCTGTCATTGTATGGCTTATAGCCATATCTGCCACTATTTTATTTACGTTTGGATTAGCACTTACTTTTATAACATTCAATACTGTTTGGTTCTCTCTTTCCTCTACCATTTTAGCAAGTTTTGAAGTAGCACCTCTTAAATTTAATGTGTATATGTAAGTTCCAGAAAGATTCGGATTTTCAGATGCGTTCGTGTGAATGCTTATAAACAAATCTGCCTTTTTTTCTAAGGCGATCAATGTTCTATCATACAGCGGAATGAATCTATCATCTTCTCTTGTTAGATATACTTTAAATCTTGGGTCTTTTTCTAATAATGACTTAAGTTTTAAAGCAACTTTTAGATTGATATCCTTCTCTTTTAAACCGTTAGCCGTTGCGCCAGGGTCGTGTCCGCCATGTCCCGGGTCTATGACTATTATTTTCTTTCTTCCAGCAAAACTTTTTGGCACTTCTATTTCTATAGAATTAGAAGAGTTGTTATCTGAAGCTTGCATTTCTAAACTTCTTAGAATTTTATTTAAAACGTCATCTGAATCTTTTTTTGAAACCGCCTTCTTAGAGTCTTTATTTTCTTTAGCAGTATTGTTATTTTCATTTATATTTTGTTTTAATACTATTAAATCAATAACAAGTCTATCCGGATTTGAAAGACTAAATACCTTAGGGTCTATATTATCGTTTATCTCTAAGTAGACTATGGTTTTTTTGGTAAACGTATCTTTTGATATTTCTATAGATTTAACAAATTTTGGGTCTAAATATATAAGTGAATATTTAAATTCACCGTCTATTTTGAAGATGAGAGTGTTAGATACCGGCAAATATTCATAATTTTTTACACCATCAAAAACAATTCTGTAGCCATAATCTTTTATTCCAGTTCTAACTTCAAATGCTTCTGCATAAAAAATCCATATTAATATGCTTAAAAAAATATGTTTTAATGTTTTCATACCAATTTTATCGGACTTTTGCATAATAGCTTAAACTAATGTAAACCAAAACCCGAGACCCAAAAACCGAGTCCCGGAAGTATATGTTTACTGAGAAAGTTCTTTTCTTAATCTTTTAGCTACGTTTACCATATTCTTTAATGATGGTATTGTCTCTTCCCATCCTCTTGTTTTTAAACCACAGTCTGGATTTACCCAAATAAGTTCTTTTCTAATGTATTTTAACGACCTTCTTAAAATTTCTTCTATCTCTTCCTCTCTTGGAATTCTTGGAGAGTGTATATCGTAAACTCCTATACCAATTCCATGGTCGTAGTTGAATCTTTCAAATGCTTCTAAGATTTCTCCTTTACTTCTTGATGCTTCAATAGAGATAACATCAGCATCCATTTTGTAAATGTACTCAATGATTTCGTTAAATTCTGAATAACACATATGGGTGTGGATTTGGGTCTCATCTTTAACCGTATCATGGCTAAGCTTAAACGCTTTTACTGCCCAGTTTAAGTAAGCTTCTTGTTTAGATTTTTTAAGCGGCAATCCTTCTCTAAATGCCGGTTCGTCTATTTGAATGATTTTTATGCCGGCTTTTTCAAGGTCTAAAACTTCTTCTCTTAGGGCTATTGCTATTTGATAAGCTACTTCCTCTTTTGGAATGTCTTTTCTGTAGAAAGACCAGTTTAAAATCGTAACAGGTCCTGTAAGCATGCCTTTTACCGGTCTGTCAGTTAAGCTTTGTGCATAAAGTATTTCTTTTAACGTCATTGGATTTGGTCTTGATACATCGCCGTAAATGATAGGTGGTCTTACACATCTTGTACCGTATGATTGAACCCAGCCGTTTTTAGTAAATGCAAAACCTTCCAACTTCTCGCCAAAGAATTCAACCATATCTGTTCTTTCAAACTCACCATGAACTAAAACGTCTAAGTCTAACTCTTCTTGAACTTTTATAACATGTTCAATTTGTTTTTTGATAAAGTTTTCGTACTCTTCTTGCGAAATTCTTCCAGCTTTGTAGTCTGCTCTGTACTTTCTAACTTCTTGTGTTTGTGGAAAGCTTCCGATTGTTGTTGTTGGAAGTAAAGGAAGTTTTAATAATTCCATTTGTTTTTTGTATCTTTCTTCAAACGGAGTTTTTCTTCCAACTTCTGCATTTCTTATTTGTGCTACTGTTTGTCTTACTGCTTCATTATTGTATTTAGAGATGATAGATTTAACATCTGCTTCCGGTAAATCAACGCCGTTTACAAAGTGGTCTTTCAATGATTTTAACTCTGCCAATCTTTCGTCAGCAAAAGCAAGAATGTTTATAAGGTCTTGTGATAAATGTCCTTTCTCCGGCTCTAAACTAACTGGCAAATGGAACAATGGTGCTGCGTTAGATAAAATAATGTTTTCTGGCTTTATGTAGTTTGATAATTCTTTAATTAAGTTTACAGCTTCTTTTAAATTTGTCTTCCACGGGTCTCTTCCGGATACAACTCCGGCAACTAATATTTTATCTGCCGGAAATCCATATTTTCTAATGTTTTCTAAGTTTTCATTGTTTACTACAAAATCAAGACCAATACCATGAACCGGTAAGTTTACAAGCTTATCATAGCTTGAAAGACTTTCATAATAAGTGTTGACAATTACTTTTAAGTTTCTGATTCCATCCATTACTTTTTCATATGCTTTTAACGCAAGCCCAACTTCTTCATCAGATAAATCTAAAACAAACGCCGACTCGTCTAATTGAACATATTCAACGCCCTCATTTTCAAGCTCTTTTAAAACTTGGTTGTATAAAGATGCAAAAAGGTCTAAGTATCCTGCAAATTTACTGCTTTCACTTGCTTTAACCATTTTCATTAAGATTGAGCCTTCTTGTCTTTCATAGACTTTTGAAAGGTAAACAAAAGTAAATGGTCCTACCAAAACAGGCTTAGTTTTGATTCCAAGTGCTTCCTTTACATATCTGTATGATTCAAGGGGTCTGTTTTTAACAAGCTTAATATCTCCCGCAAGCTCCGGAACTATGTAGTGATAGTTTGTATCAAACCATTTTGTCATCTCGCAGGCAATAGCTTTATCTGTTCCTCTTGCCATTGCAAAGTATCTATCAAGAGAGTCTTCTATATACTTAAATCTTTCCGGGATTACATTAAACATAGTTGCTGTATCAAGAACAAAGTCATAGAGAGAAAAATCATTAGATGGAATAATATCAACGCCGCTATCAATTGCCTTTTTAACTCTGCCAAGATTTATTTCTGATGCCTTTGAGATAAGCTCATCTTTTGATACTTGACCTTTCCAGTAAGCTTCTACAACTTTTTTTAACTCTCTGTTTGGTCCAATTTTTGGGTAGCCATGAATGGTTGTTTTCATAAATTTTTTCCTCCTGAAAAAAATATTAATTTTGCCATAAATTATACCTTATATTGATTCTAATTTCAAATGCAAATCATTTGCATTTTTTCGTTTGCTAGTTTAAAATTAAATGTCAAGTAAATAGTGAGTTGTATACCTTGGGTGAGAAATAAGTGATTTTTTTAGAATTTAAAAATGAGATTCTTCGGACTAAAGTCCTCAGAATGACAGGAAAAGGTTGAATAATAAGCATCAGAAAGGGAGCCTTATATGTCGTTCTGAGCAAAGCGAAGAATCTCTTCTCCTTTTGTTTAAAAGAGGAAAGCCTTCGACATCGGGATAGCAAAGAAGAATTGATGAAAAGTAAGATTCATTTTAATATAAAGGAGAGTTATGGAAAAGTTAATCATGCCAAAAGGGTTTAAAACAACAAAACAAAGAAAGGCAATTTTAGAAGTTTTGGAAGAATGTAAAATACCTGTTCATGCAGAGGATATTTATTTAAAGTTAAAAGAAAAAGGAATTGATATAAGTTTATCTACTATCTATCGTAATCTTGATATGCTTCAAAAACAAGGATTGGTAGTCAAAGCTTACATGATTGGAGAAGATAAAGCAAGGTTTGGTCTTTCTTCTAAGAAGAATTACTTAATTTGCCAAAAATGTAAAAAGATTGTAATTATTGATAACTGCCCGTTTGAAAAGTTTAAAGAAGAGTTGATAGAAGTTCATGGATTTGATATTTTAGACCATAGCATTGAGGTTTATGGCATCTGTCCGGAGTGTAAGAAAGAGATGTAACTTAGCTAACTAATTATAAGTTCTCAATTTTTTAACTTTCAAAAGAAAATATTAACCTGTTAATTAATTCAGCAGATAATTACCTATCTTCCAATATAGAAACAAATCTTTTTTCTATTCTCGCTATTTACTCTCACTTATCACTGTACGGATAATTCATGAATTGTCTCTACTTACTTTCTCACCTTCTTTAAATCAGGAGGTCCATCGGACTAAAGTCCTAAGGATGACATGATGAAGGTAAACTTACAAAAATATTAGAACATTCCATAATTCACGTTTATTTAATGTTAAAAATAAATTATAATTATGATAAAATTATTAGCTAAATTAACAAAAGGAGGAAGGCATGAGAAAATCACTTTTCGTTGCTGGAATTTTATCGTTAAATTTATTAGCTCAGGCTGAAGAGGTTTTAAAGCTTGATAAAGTCCAGTTTACAGCTACAAAGTCAGAAAGAGAAGAAAAGGAAACTCCGGCATCTACGGCTACGA
>Ga0080004_1120836_pt1 | contig 34908 bp, 39 predicted proteins | sample WasSprMetagenome_FD_69207 | JGI IMG/M metagenome (GOLD analysis project Ga0080004, IMG submission 69207) | Sulfidic aquatic microbial communities from Washburn Spring, Yellowstone National Park, USA - WS (SPADES assembly) (version 2) | ecosystem: Environmental > Aquatic > Thermal springs > Hot...
GATGACCATAAATGGCTTGATAATCCCTAGATAAGCGCTTTAAATTTAAACTTAAAACCTTAGAAGCCAAATTCTTTATCCGTACCCAAGGAAGGATAAGAAAACGCTGATTATTAACCACATACTTAAGCCTCTGCCATTTAAGTTCTGGTGACCAACCTATCCACTCATCCCGAGGCCTACATTTAAAGGCTGCAGCACCCCAACCAATAAGAGCTACCCATTCCCCACGCAGAATAGCTACATACTTTAAAGCTTCCCCTACTAGCCGCCGAAACCCTAAATAGTGATACTCAGACATCAACCTATCCCAAAGAGGTTCTTCACTTTTCTTAATAAGCCTGACAACTAGAGAGTTGAGGTCCGCCTCTGTCATCGCTCCCATTTAATTTCCCCTATTCCCCTTCTAATCTCATCCTTACCTTAAAAAATATTCTACAACTATCAAGCTTAAAAAGTCAGTAAATTTTTGCCCCCTTGTTAATTTTGCCCTCTAGAAAACTTTGACGAAGCCCTGGGTGAAGCGTTCCTTTAGTTGCCTTCGTGCAACTTCCGCTATTCTTGCAAGTTTCGTTGTCAATTCGGTTCCACCTCTGGGTGTGGGAATTGTTTCCCTTACAAGAGCGATCCCTTGTTACGGCCTTCCCTCTACCGGCGTTACCCGGTTTCCTCAGTACTATGCCGTAATCCGACTCCCTGCCTCCTGTTTGGCTTCCTAACTTTGTATCGCTTGTCGGCCATACTTCCTAAGACCGGAAGAGGTGGCAGGGCCTCCTGAGTTACCATGGGATAACAATGTCCAGCGTGCCGAGGTCTACGACCCCGGGGAGGTGACGGTAGTCTTGCCTTTAGTGATTACCGTCATGTGTTGCCTTCTGCTGAGGTCATAGCATCGGCCCTCCCGGCTTAGACAAATTTCGAGGCTCAATCCCTTCAGCGCCATGGCTTTCGGCCCGCTGTCTTGCCTGCCTACGCTTAAACCTGCTGGTTACCCGGCCAGGCTCCAAGGCTCGCTACTGGCGGTTGGCTAGACCTTACCAGGTGGGCTTCTCACCCACTATATCCCACGGCATTGCTCAGCCGCACGACCCCTTTGTCAAGACAGATTTTTAAAATTTTAAGCGTGGAAAGATAAGCCTTAATCCGGCGAATAGTGGTATGGGATAGGTTGTAGACAAATTTTTTGGATTCCAGATTTGGCATAATATGTTTTAGCCCTTTCCATAGTAGACTTCTGCCGGCGTCCTGTATCCAAGGACTGGTGAGGCCGGCGGTAGTTGTAAAACTCTAGATACCAAGATATCCCTTGCCTGGCTTCCCGGGGACTTTGATATTCGTTGAGATAAACTTCTTCGTATTTAAGGCTTCGCCAGAGGCGTTCGGTGAAGATGTTGTCGGTAGCCCGGCCTTTCCCATCCATGCTAATCCTTATACCCGCTCCTTCTAAAAGCCTTATATAGTCCGGGTCGGTAAACTGAGCTCCCTGGTCGCTATTCATTATCTCCGGCTTGGCTTTAGCAATTGCTTCTTTTACCGCCACTAATACAAAGGCTGTCTCCAAGCACTGGTCTAAGGCCCAGCTTACCACAAAGCGGGAGTACCAATCCATGATGGCCACCAAGTACGTCCATCCCCGGACTAGCCGGATGTAGGTGATGTCTATACCCCAGACCTGGTTGGGATAAGTAATGGGAAGGCCTCGCAACAAGTAGGGATATATTCGATGCTCATGGTTTCTTCTGCTTAAGTTGGCCTTAGGATAAATAGCGGCTATACCCATTTCCCGCATGTGGCGCTGGACGGCTTTGCGGTTGACTAAGAATCCCTCCCTTCGAAGCTGGGCCGTGATGCGTCTGGAGCCATAAAAGGGAAACCGGGAAACTCGGTGTATATTTCGTCGATGCGGTGCTTTATGGCGATTTCTTCTGGGGAAGGGGGCACGGGGTGGTAGTATAAGCTAGAGCGGTTTAGGTTTAAGAGCTCGGCTTGCTTTTTGATAGATAGTTCTGGATGGCCCCATCCACTAAACCCAAGCGCTCGTCCCGGCTAAGCTCAGAGACCACTCTTATTTTAAGCCAGGGCAGCTCAGTGGTTAAACGTCCGACTTCTGCATAGAGGTCTTGGATTTTCTTCTCGTATTCGGATTTCATGTTCTCTATGCTTTTCGTTTCATCGGTAAAGAGGGAAGGCAGTTTCTCTACTACCGTATTTCTCCACCGGTTTAAGACAGAGGGGGGATGCCATATTCAGAAGCGATTTGGGCATGGGATGGAAGGGAAATATATACTCGTTAGAGCCCTTGGAGCTCGCACCTTCCTCTAAAACACGGAGTAATACTGAGCCTGCCCTTACTCCACAAATCAATGAAAAGGCAGGCTCTACTTCAATTCGTAGGCCCGCTCAAGACCATCCATGGTGTAAGCCATGGAAACCCCGCAGGCCTAAGGCATAAAAAAATAACCTGTACCAGCAATGCTGTAACAAAAGTATCCCAGCGGGATACAATACGGGGGGCATTCGTACTAATGCTAGTAAAAATGATAAACACCATCCCCCAGGCGCTGGCTCTCGGAAGATATGGCTTTATCTTTTTCTGAAAATCTTCCGGAGAATATCTTTTAAGGAGAAGCGAGTAAGTACCGACCCCCATAAGTAAAGGTAATAAGATCACTAAAGCGATGGTTTTTAAAGTTAACCATATGTTAACCGGTACGTACTTTCCTACCATCCCCAAGAGATACCACGGAGCTAAAAGAGAGCCCAAAAGCAGTCCAATGGTGGTAAGCTTAATGGCTCCTGGGACGTTTCCCTTGGCAAGCATAGTAAAAGCGATGGTCATATTACTGGTGGGTAGTAACGAAGTAATGGCAAGCCCGGCGAAAAGCTCCGGTTCCCGCAACAAAAACCCTATTCCCAATAGATAGGCTAAACAGGGTACCACCAATAAATTAAGGAGCATGGCAGTAATGACTAGCCTACCCTGGGAAAGATTAAAAACCTCCCTCAACTTAAACCCGATCATGGTGGGGTAGATCATAAGTACGGTAACTATTAAAATATATTTCTTTAAGTTGCTCGTATCGATCAGGAGACCTGCAATAAACCCTATTATTAAGACCAGAGGTACCACTAAGGAGATGTTTTGGGAAGGGTAAAGAAATATTTTGGGGGCTAAAGTTTTAAGCGTTGTTTGGCCTCCAACCTTTTCTGCTGCGACACCCCTCGTAAGCAAAGCTCTATTTCCTTCCATTTATCCCTCTTCAACCTCCTCTTTTTCCTTTTTTCGAAGCCAGAATAACTTTTCTTCCAACTCTTCCAATTCCTTCACCATTTCTACCTTTACTGAATGAGCTGGCCAGCGCTTTTTAAGATCGGCTATAGCCTCTTCCAGGTGCCTGATTTCCTTTTGTAGTTGATTTTTATCCAAGGCGCCTCCCCCGCCTTTCGGTTTTATTTTATTATACTTTAGTATTTTTTCGCTGTCAATAGAGAAAATAAGGTCGCCTTAGAAGGCTTGAAAATTATCCCTAAGAGCAGGTAAATATAAGAGTGAGAAAAATTTAGCAAACCGGAGGGATAGCTATGAAAAATGAGGTAATTTCCGCTATAAAGGAACGCCGCAGCATCCGGCGTTTCAAACCCGACCCCGTACCGGAGGACATCCTTAACACTTTGCTCGAAGCGGCCTGCGCCGCCCCATCCGCAGGTAATGTGCAACCTTGGCTTTTTTACCGGGTACATCGAGCAGAAATTAAAGAAGCCCTAGCCCAAGCAGCCTTGGGGCAGAAGTTCGTAGCCCAAGCGCCAGTAGTGATTGTGGTATGTGCAGACCTTAACAGGGCAGGCTCCGCCTACGGGGAGCGGGGGCGTACCCTTTACTGCCTCCAAGATACTGCCGCCGCCATTACCAACCTTATGCTAGCCGCCACAAGCTTCGGCCTGGGCACTTGCTGGGTGGGAGCCTTTGATGAGGGAGCGGTAGGCCGTGTCTTACAATTACCGCCTCATATAAGGCCTGTAGCTATAATACCATTGGGATATCCCGCCCATTCCCCTTCTCCTACGTCCCGGCGTAGTCTCACCGAGGTAGTGAAGATACTTAACTGATCTATCTTCTAGGTTATTTGTACATTATTTTAGCCCCACTTTGGGCAAGGTGGGGCTAAAATGAGTCTACTTACTATCCACACTTAAAACGCCTTTTTCGCAGGCAGCATGTGTTGAGGCCTTGTTGAATTCGTAAGCAGAAACTTGGCTACAGAAGCCTAAAGGGATAATAAAAAGCAGTCATCCTCCTGGCAATATAAATAATACGGAAGTGGAGTAACGCTAATTCGTGCCGTGCAGTTAATTAGGTGCTAATGATGGTGAGCCTCTAAGCAAGAAACTTCCCGGAAAGTAAAGATAATATTTAAGGAAAGGCTCCAAGATATGGCTTGGGTTTCTACAAGAGAGGCTATCTCAGCCCGGCTAATACCATAAACTAATACGTTTAGATCCAAGCGGGCATTATCTGTCTCGCCAGCAGCCACACCCCGACAAGAAGGACTATGCTCTACCCCTACAGTAGATAAGTAAAAATAACCTGCCCCTCCTAGATCTAGGAACCCTTTAATGTGACCTATTACAGCCACCCCCTTCTCCTGGCAACCCCTGGCCAGCATCTTTAAAAACTCTACTCCCGCTTCTCCCCATTTCTCGGCTGATAGAGGCATCTCCCTTTTTAACTCTAGGGTGGCGGCATAAGGGATAAACTCCAGTTCACCAGCCATTGTGGATCACCTCCGCTACTTTAGCCACATCCTCCTCCCGGCTAGCAGCTAAAGTTACAATCTTCCCTGATGGTTTTAATCCCTGGATATCGCAAACTACAGCCTCTACCCTATCATAAGGAGCAATATCTATCTTGTTTATTAAGATCAGGTCTGCAGCTAAAACCTGGGAGGTAAGTAAAGGTTCTAACATGGGCCGTATCTTTAACCATCGGGTTGCATCTACTAGAGCCAGTACCCGGTACTTATTAAATCCCGGGGGGCCATAACGCTTAACTGTATCCACGATCTTGGCCGGTTCTGCCACCCCTGAAGCTTCCATAAGGATTAAATCCACGTTGTATTGAGGAGTAACCTCTTTAAGCAGCTTTACCAGATCGTTACCTAACTGGCAGCATATACAACCGCCGAAAATTTCATAAACATTAGCCCCGAGGCGACGCATTAATTGGCCATCGATACCTATTTCTCCCACGTCATTAACGATCAACATGACCCGACGGTTATATTTCTTTACTAAATCTTTGGCCAAGGCGGTCACCAAGGTCGTCTTGCCCGAGCCTAAAAACCCGCTTATAACAATAAGCTTCAAAGAAATTCACCTGCCCATTTAAAGGTTTTCTAGAATTTTCGCTACAGATTAAGGATTTTCCTGCCTATATTATCCTGACCCCTTAAACTATATTTACATCCTTTCACCCCCTATTTCCTCCCCTTTTCCTCCGTACCCACTCCGTTCTTGTTCCCAAATTCACAATTAAGTATAACTTAAGCCTTATCGCCTCATTGTCTTCCTAGTAAGAATTATCCATTATCCTTGAGCAAAGCTCATGTTTAAGGTGGCCATTTTTCAGGTAAAATAACATCGATATGGCCAAAAAGTACTCCATCTTTAAAATTGCCGCTGCTTATATAGGAACTGTAGTAGGGGCAGGTTTTGCCTCCGGCCAGGAAGTGCTGCAGTTCTTTGGCTATTTCGGCCTCTGGGGACTTGCTGGTATAGCCTTGGCCACGGGCCTGTTCGTTTTTTTCGGGTATCAGGTTTTAAATTTAAGCCATCATTTAAAGGCCTATTCCCACCTGCCTGTTATGCACCATGTTGGAGGTCCCTGGCTCGGTAAGGCGGTAGATGGAATTACGACCTTTTTCCTCTTCGGAGCTCTGGCGGTCATGGCTGCCGGTGCTGGTGCCATTTTCTCGGAGGAATATCGTCTCCCCGCCTTATTGGGAAGCACCCTCCTGATTGCAGTAACTCTTGTTACCGTACTTCTAGGTATAAGCCGGGTAATTACTGCCATCAGCTCTGTAGCACCACTTTTAGTAGCCACCGTCTTGGGAGTAAGCCTCTTTACCATTTTCAAAAATCCGGCTTCCCTGCTTACCCATCTCTCCTGGTCAGAAGTTCCCAGGGCAGCAGCCCCCTTCTGGACCCTGGCCGCTTTGCTTTACGCTTCTTATAACCTGATCCTAGCTATAGCCGTTCTAGCTCCATTGGGATCCTTGAACCGGAAAGAAAGTCTCCTTCCGGGAGCCGCCCTAGGAGGATTGGGCCTCGGTTTGGGTGCTGGGGCCATTACTTTAGCCCTTCTGGCCACAGTCCCGGAAGTAACAGGTGGGAAGTACCCATGCTGCAAATAGCCGGTAACTTGACACCTTGGGCGCGTACATTTTATAGCGTCATTTTGCTGGCTGAAATTTATACTACCGCCGTCAGCAGCCTTTACGGTTTTACCGCTCGCCTGGCAGCACTGGAAAGCAAGCGATTTTCTTACCTGGCCATTATGGCCAGCCTCGTAGCCTTAGCGTCCGCCCAGTTGGGTTTTTCCCGTCTGGTGGCCACCCTCTTCCCTCTGGTTGGTTACGGCGGTCTGTTGTTGCTAGGAGCCCTGGCCTATTATTCCTTACGCAAAAACTTGTCTTTTATGCTCCCCAACTTTTTCTTTAAACGTCTTCTTCCTGCCTGGGCCCGCAAAGTTTTACCTGTAAAGAAAAAAACTAAAAAGCCGTCTTGGCGAAACATCTCCCTCTATACCCGTTGTTAGCATTTTTCCTTTTGAAGTAAGAGACGGGTTAGGCAAATAGTATTCCAAAAAGGAATATTTACTATAGCAGGAGTTTATAGGCCGAGAGCGAATATAATGTAAATATCACGAGGGAAGGAGGGAGATCCTTTGGAGAGTAAAACAATTATAGGTAATACGAGTAGAAAAGGGAGAAAAGTTTATTTAGAGCAATCTTTAAAGGAGGTTGGGGTGCGGTTATTCCAGGAGCCCTGGCCTTTAGGAGCAGGGGCCCTTGCCCTGACCATCACTAATCTATTTATGTTCATATACGCTCGTGCCTTGGGCGTATTTCCCCAGATGGCCATGTGGGGGAGCTGGCTTTATAACTTGATAGGTATCAAGACGGAAAGCCCCTTTATCCCCTACCCAGTAAAGCCACCTTATTTAGACATGCACAGTTTATTGGACATAGGTATTATCTTCGGTGCTCTGGGGGCTTCTTTATTAGCCCGGGAATTTAAAATCCGGCGAGAAGACGGGCAAGGTTATCTTTTTGGGGCCCTTGGCGGTATTCTGATGGGTTTGGGTACAGTACTTATGCCGCCGTGCAATGTGGGCGGTTTTTGGGTGGCTACCATGGCCTTTTCTTTAAGCGGACCTTTGGCGGCTATAGGACTTCTGTTAGGTGCTTATGTGGGAGGTAAAATCTTACAAGGTCACATACATAGAGCCCTGCTCAAGGTAGATTTTAACCAGGCCCTGAAAGGAGAAGCTGTCCCGCCACGCTCCGTGTCTCTACAATCCCAAAGCGGCATTTCGGTATTCATCCTTATAGGCATCCTGGCTATAGTTTATCATCGCCTGGGTATGCCTAAAAATGCTGGACTATTTTTGTTCGGTGTTCTTTTCGGTGTAATCCTCCAACGCTCCCGCCTGTGTTTTGTGGCTGCTTTCCGGGAGATTTTGGTAAGCCGTGATGGGAAGGTTATGAAATGGGTTTTAGCCAGCATGGCCGTTGGCACCTTAGGTTTTGCCCTTCTTAAGGGCCAGGGCTACCAGCCCCAGCATATGGTTTTCCCCGCCGGCTGGCATAATATTGTAGGCGGTTTTATCTTTGGGATGGGAATGGTTCTGGCAGGGGGATGCGGCCTAGGGATTCTAGTACGCAGCGGCGAGGGTTATACCCGCTCCTGGGTAGCCTGTCTTACTGCTATGTTAACCTCCGGAGCTTGGGTTCACCTTTATGGCCAGAAAGTGGGCCAAGGGTGGCTCTATGGTAAGCCGGTATATCTACCCGAAGCTTTAGGGTGGGGTGGAGCGCTAATCTTTGTCTACGGCTTCTTACTGCTATTTTATTTGTTTATCCTATGGGTGGAGGCAGGGAAATATGAAAGAGCTTAAGGCGATAAAAATCGGCCACAACCACTACCAAGTGGATATGCGGGGGTGGATGTGTCCCTATCCTAAATATGCCATCGAAATACTTCTGGAAAAACTACCATCGGCCAGCCGTATGGACCTATTGGTCGATTGCCCTGCGGCTACCAAGGATGTACCGGAAGTGGTCAAAAGCAGGGGTTGTAACATCCAGGAAGTTGTTCCTATAAACGATGGGGAATGGCGGATTAGAGTGAGCAAATAAGCGCAAAACCTTATAATCATCTATAATTATGGTAATCCCCCTCTAAGATTTATAAGGGGGATTACCATTTCTGGGCCCTTACTATAGCCCGGTAAAGCACCCTCTAGTATAGGAGCTAAAAGGAGTTTGGGTTTAATCTGGGTTACAGGAAAATAGCCACCGCATGGCGAATCCTTAAACGTGGGCAATGGAAGATATGTTCGGCTACGCCTTTTGTGAGAGTACAGAGCTTCCTAAGCGTGGGGCAGGTCAGGGAAATTTAAACAGGAGGAACGGCTATGGAACTAGGTGCTACTATACGTAATCTCCGTGAAGAGAGGGGTTATACCTTAGAAGAGCTGGCCCGCAAATCTCAGATTTCCCCCTCTTATCTGAGCGAAATAGAGCGGGGGCACAAGCGTCCTTCTTTAAAGGCCTTGGACAAAATCTGTTCAGCTCTAAATGTCCCTCGGGAGGCCCTTATCCCTCCCGAGGATAAGATAAGTTTAGGTGATAAAATCCGGCTGCTCCGCCAAGAAAAAGGGCTATCTTTAAAGGAGCTAAGTGCTAAGGCCGGTATATCCTTTACCTACTTGAGCGAGATTGAAAGGGGGGCTATGCACCCTGCTGCTGATACATTAAATAAAATTGCCGCTGCCCTAGAAGTCCCTGTATCTTTAATTTTAGCTGATACCGAAAACTGGATCGGGGAAAGGCTTAAGAAAATGCGAGAATCCTTAGGGCTTACCCAGAGCGCTTTAGCTGCCCGAGCCGGTGTCTCTCCGGCCCTAGTGGGGCAAATTGAAGCAGGGAAAGTCCGGCCTTCCCTTAAAACCATAGAAAAACTAGCTCAAGCTTTAGGGGTTGCTCCCTGTTCCCTCCTAGTTAACCGGGACCAACTGGAAGAAATGATGGCTTCCATGGGTCCGGATTTAAGGGCCCTTCTCTTAAACAGCAATGTTCAAGAAGTCTTAAAGCATATTTGCCACTTAAACGAGAAACAGCTACGCTTTATCCTTAAGCTTATAGAGGTATTTAAAGAATCCGAGCTGGAGTAAAAGCATCCTGGCAAGCACCAGCAGGTAGGGTTAGTCATCCGGCCTGTAAATAAGTTACCTTGTATCTTATGCGGGATCCACATAAGAATAAGCGTTACGCGATATACTACTAAAAAAGATTTTAGCTAGGAGTGAAAAATAACCTATGGGGCACAAAAAAGATAATGACCGACTCCGTACAGAGAGGCAACTAGATAAGTTGAAGTGGGAGACAGCCAAAGAATTAGGACTGGAAGATGATCTTGCCAATGCCGGTGAAGAGTTAACCGTCCGCGAAGCAGGCAAAATTGGCGGTAACATGGTACGTAAACTGGTGAAGGCAGGGGAAAGGGCCCTGGCCGAAGAAGGAGATCGCAAGGCCCGCCTCAACCTGCAGGACAGACAAGAGTGACAAAGAAGGGCCCCTGTTAGCGCCCCCTCGCCTGACAAACCATAGCTCATATTCCTCCCCGCCGCAAGTTTTATTCGCCTAAACTTGACTAGCTTTTCCTGGGGCTATCAGCCGCCCTTCTTCCAATATCACTACTCCATCTATCTCCAAGGTCGGCTTAAGAAGCACTCCATCAAGGTGGCTGGGAGCCTCTACCTTCCCTCCCATGCTCATATTATCCCCCAAAGCTATATGTACCGTTCCCCGGACCTTTTCATCTTCCAGGACTTTACCGGTTACTTGAGCTTTAGGGTTAAGGCCAATGCCCAGTTCGGCTATATTCCGGGCGGGCCTTCCGTAGCGCTTGAGTATCTCCTCTAACCAGGCTGCTGCATCCCCACCAGAAACTTTCACTACCTCTCCTCCTCGCACCTCCAGCCTTACCGGATCTTCCAGCAGTCCCCATCCAGCCAAGGCTCCATCTATTACTAAGATACCTTCTGCCGTTCCTTCTACCGGAGCGATAGAAGCCTCACCAGCAGGGAGATTACCGAAACTTCCAGGAGCAGTATAAAGTCCCGTATCTGGGTAACCCTGGCGGCCGTCGATGGAAAAGGTAAGCTCTGTTCCAGCCGGTGTACTTAAGTATACTCGGCAGCCTTCACTCAAAAAGCGGGCATACTGCTCGCACTCTCGAGCCATAGCTACATAATCTACATCCAAAGCCCTAATAAGCATCTCTGGCGTGCTATCTGGGATACTCGCTATACGTGCTCCTTTCTTACAGGCTTCCCGCCTAGCCCGGGTATGGGAAAGGGATTTGGAAGTAGGTATAACCACAACTTGTGCCGCCTGCATAGCCTGCGCCACGGCTTGGGGAGGCTCCTCACCGTGATTAGCCCTGGGGAGCATGTAAATAAGTTGGGCTTGAGCTTTTAGCTCCTTAGCCGCCTGATAAAAAGTTTTGCCGATCTCCTCTAACGGTTCATCAGTAACTATTAGGACCTCTTCCCCCGGCTTAACAGCCAAGCAGGTGTTTAGGGCTAAGTGAGCTACTTTAAATAGCTCTTGCATTAAAAGTTACCTCCCTTTTACGCTACTACTCCTTAATTTTACCATGTCCCGGTGATAAAGTATCTTTATAAAGAGGATTTATATTACAAATGGCGAATTTATAATAGAAAAATGCTTATCGCCAAAGTTACAGACGGTAGGGGAAGTAGTGGGGTTGCTATGGCCTTGAATAGTATAACCCAATTGCGCATCCAAGTAACCCTCGAAGAGTGGGAAAAAGAAATTTTTCAAAGTTCCGGCCTGACCATTACTTATCCTAAAGGGCATATTATCTTTGCGGCCGGGGATGTGGCTGATAAAATATATTTAATAAACCGTGGTCGGGTTAAAATTTACCGCCTCACCTTAGAAGGACGCAGGGTCACTGTGTCCATCCGGGAGACCGGAGAGCTCTTTGGCCTAGCCGAAACCTTATGCGGCACGGATAGAGTCTGCTTTGCCGAAGCTCTGGAAGAGGTTAATGTCTCGATGCTCAAAAAAGAAATCTTTGAAAACCTTTTGCTAACCTATCCCTGCTTGGCTATTAAAATGGCCAAAATTCTTGGCAGCCGCCTGCGAGAAGCAGAAAGCCTTATTCACCACCTTATGTATTGCCAAATACCCCAAAGACTAGCCCTGCTGCTTTTGAAATTAGCCGAGCGTTGTGGGCAGAAAACAAAAAACGGCATACTTTTAAACTTTCGTTTAACCCATGAAGAAATAGCTTGTATGATCGGTACCTCCCGCCAGACGGTAAGCTCTGTACTCAACAACTTTAAAAAGGCTAAAATAATTGCCATCGATGAGGAAGGTCTACACCTCCTGGCCCCAGAAAAATTAGCCCAGCTATTGACATAAGCCCGGATCGTATAACAGGTCCGGGCCCTTTTAATGTCGTGCAAATGACACTCTTTTTGTCGTCTTACTGACCTACAGAAAGCACTCAGACGTGCTAACCTATATATAGCTGTTTTGTGATTAGGTTCATTTTCTTAAAATGTAAGGCTTAAGGTTAAATATAAGAATCTAAAAGGAGGGAAAATATGGATAACACCAAAGCCCTACCTAAGACTCAAATAGTGGGGTTAATTTTATCCTTCGGGTTGCTTTTAAGCTTAACCCTCGGTCCTCCCCTTCCCGGCTTAAAACCGCAAGCCCAAACTGTATTGGGGATTTTCTTATGGTTTATTACCTCCATGGTTACAGATGCACTCCCTAAGGCCATTATAGGTCTTGCAGCGCCTATGCTTCTAGTAATATTGGGTAATATCAAAATCCCCGAAGCCTTTGGTGCATTTTCTAATAACGAATTTTTCTTAGCTATAGGTGCCTTTGTATATGCCGCCATTATGATGGGGACTCCACTAGGCAAGCGGATAGCGCTAAGCATCACCAGCGCCTTGAAATCCACCAAAGTTACCCGCATCCTCCTGGGACTAACCTTAGCCGATGTAGTTATAGGTGGCCTGCTTCCTACAGTTAGCGAAACAGCCCTCTTTCTGCCCATCACTAAAGGGGTTACCGGGCTGATGCGCGGCCGGGAACACCTACCTGAAAGCCAAAGGATAAATACCGCTCTTATACTTACTATTACCGGCCTGGTCCCCCTTTTCACCGGTCCCCTGATCTTAACCAGCCATTTCCCTAACGTAATGCTGGCCGGCCAGCTTGCTAGCTCAGCTAAAATTTATATCTCCTGGGCAGACTGGTTCCTTTATAACTTACCCCTCTGGGGGCTCCTTCCCCTACTCCTCTTGTATGTAACCTGGTATTTCCGGTTAAGGGGCCTGGACATACCCGGGGCAGATGAGGAATTACCTAGGCTAAAAAAGGAGTTAGGAAGAATTACCTGGCCGGAAGTTTGGGCCCTCATCTGTCTGGGTATTGGGCTAATCTTATGGATCACTGAGGGTAAGTTCCACCAGATAAAAACCGGAATGGTAGCTCTTCTAGTTCTGTTACTGGTCTTCCTTCCCTTCGGTCGGCTTAAGTTCGAGGAAATCAATAAATATATCATGTGGGATGTATGGGTACTCCTAGGCGGGGCTATTTGCTTGGGAGATGCTCTGTATAAGTCCGGTGCTGTAAGCTGGCTTTCCAGCTTCATAGTAACCCCCCTAAAGTCCCTAGGGCACCCCTTCCTAATACTCTTCCTTTTAGTATTCGGTTTCCACATCGCCCGGGCAGGGATCGTAAGCGCTGTGGCCATGGGCGCAGCCTTCATCCCCTTAACTATAAGTCTGGCCAAAGAGCTCGGTTTCAATGTTCTACCTTTCTCGTTAGTAACAATAAACTGTTTAAGCTATGCCTTTTTCTTACCTATTTCTATAACTGCCTTCCTCATAGCCTGGGGAGCCTCCGGAACCCCTACTTCCCAAGCCGTGAAGTTTGGAGCTCTTTTGTCGGTCCTGGCCAACATCTATGTAATAGTAGTCCAAAGTGCCTGGTTAGCCCTGCTGGGCCACCCGCTGTATTAGGTATAGGGCTGGCTGCTGGGTAACGAGGTATCCCTGCGGAATATTAAAAACCCAGAAGGAGGATTCTTAAGTTTATGAAGGAAAAGAAACCCTTACCTAAAACCCTAGAAGAAATTGAAGAAGTAATTATGGAAACAGATGTCCTGGTTATCGGAGGCGGAAACGCAGGTTGCTTTGCCGCCATTGAGGCTAAGAAACTAAACCCCAACCTTAAAGTTACCATTATGGAGAAAGCTCATATTGACCGTAGCGGCTGCTTGGCCGCCGGCATGGATGCCATCAATGCTTATATCAAGAAGGGCAAGACCCCGGAAGAGTTTGTAAAATGGAGCCGTTCGCAAGTACGGGGGCTGCTCCGGGAAGACCTGGCCCTTTCCCTGGCCCAGATCCTCAATGAACCGGTAGAGGAATGGGAGAAGTGGGGACTGCCCATCAAAAAAGATGAGAATGGTGAGTACCAGGCCAGGGGCCAGTGGGATATAGCTATCCAGGGCTCTGAGATGAAGGTGATCCTGGCTGAAAAAACGCGGGAAATGGGGGTAGAAATATTAAACCGGGTGGTAGCCACTAACTACCTCTTGGACGGTGACCGCGTTATAGGCGCCATGGGTTTCGGCGTCCGGGATGGCAAATTTTATATAATAAAAGCCAAGGCCACCATTGTAGCTACCGGAGGAGCAGCCGGTCTTTATAAACCCTACACCAATGATGGAATAGATTGTCACCATCAAATATGGTATTGTCCCTTCAACACAGGAACTGGCTACGCCATGGGAATACGGGCCGGTGCAGAGATGACCTCCTTTGAAATGAGGTGGGCAGCTGTACGCACTAAAGATTTCAACGGCCCCATTGACACCATCTCTGTAGGTTACAAAACCCCTATGATCAATGCCAAAGGCGAAAAGATCCTTCAAGAAAAATACGCCGAATGGGGCGGTGATAAAGCTCCCCGGTTTATAAGGGTATTCGCTCCTATGGAAGAATGGCTGGCTGGTCGTGGGCCCTGTTATGTGGACACAACGCAAATGACCCCCGAGCAAATCAAAGAAATGAAGATGGATTATTTAAATGAACGGCCGAGCTTTGTACTCTTCCTAGCTAGCCGAGGCCAAGATTTATCTCGAGAACCCCTGGAAGTATATGGTAGTGATCCTTACATTGTTGGCGGCCATACAGCGAGCGGTTACTGGATAAACGTGGATAGGGCCACCACCTTGAAAGGCCTCTATGCGGCCGGCGATGTGGCGGGTGGTGTGCCTAACAAATTCGTAAGCGGCTGCGCGGCGGAAGGGATCCTCGCAGCCAGGGGAGCCCTCAAATATATAGAATCCCTGCAGGAAGAGCTTAAACTCGACCACGCCCAAGTAGCCCGGGAGAAGGAACGCGTCTTTGCTCCTCTTTTGAGCGGCGCCCAAGGAAAAGACGGGATCACCCCCCGGGAAATGGAAGAAAGAATGCAGAGGCTTATGGATGAATATGCTGGGGGAGTACACCAGTTCTATCGTATGAACGAGGAAAGGTTAAATTATGCCCTTCAACATATTCAAATGCTAAAAAATCAAACCCAATATCTGGTGGCCCAGGACCTTCACGAGCTTATGCTGGCCCATGAAGTAATTGACCGGCTGGACGTAGCAGAGGTGCTTATCCACCACCTTCTCTTCCGACGGGAGACCAGGTGGCCAGGGTGGCAAACTAGAATGGATTATCCCGAAGTTAACCCTGAACTCGACTGCTTTGTGAATTCCCGCAAAAATCCCACCACAGGAGAAATAGAGATGTTCACACGGCCCTACGAACAGATGATCCCGGGCGACCGCCTGCGCCCGTAACTAATATATATATAAAACATCACTACTCACTAGGGAGGGAGAAAGCGGTGCCCCCTAAGGTAATATTGGAAAAATGCGATGGGTGTAAAGCGGAAAAGGAGCCCTTGTGCGAGCAGATATGCCCCGGCGACCTTATGACTTTAGGCGAAGACAATAAAGCCTACTGCCGGGATCCCCGGGATTGCTGGGACTGCATGTCCTGCACTAAAGTATGCCCCCGGGGAGCCATAGAAACTCGGCTACCCTATCAGCTGGGATACTACCCTGCAAAGCTAATACCCCTTATGGGGACCAATAGGATAATATGGACATGCGTAGACATCAATGGTAAAGTAGAAAGGTTCGTTTGTAAGACCAGGAATGATTAAAAGCTAAAACTAAAACGTCGGTACCACCTGGCAGCGGTATAGAGGAAACCGCTGCCAGGTCGCTCTAAGGGTCTCCGCCAAGGCTCTTTTCGCTTTAGAGGGGGAGAAAAATTGCAGATAGGTGTATTTTGCTGCCGCTGCCACGGTGAGTTAGAGGAGTTCCTAGATTTTAACTTTCTTATAGAAAAGATAAAACTGGCCCGAGGAGTTGCTTGGGTAGAAATTATCGATCAGGCTTGCATAAGCCCAGCCCCCACTGAGATATCCCGAAAAATTAAAGAAAAAGGACTCAATAGAGTAGTTATCGCCACTTGTTCTCCCTATTTGTATTCTGGCCATCTCTTCAGCTTAGCTAAGGAAAATGGACTTCACCCTCAACTGGTAGAAGTAGCCAACATCCGCGAACAATGCGCTTGGGTCCACCCTGTAAGAGAACAGGCCACACTCAAGGCACTAGATTTAATCCATATGGCCTGCGCCCGCGTCTCCGCGGTAGGCACAAACTATAGAGTAACCCAGAAGGGTACTCCTACGGCCTTGGTTAACAAGCTGAAATGTGATCGCTGTAAGCGCTGCTTGGAGGAGTGCCCCCAAGGTGCTTATGAGCTGGACCCCGACGGTTTCCCTTCCCCCAACCCCGAAAAGTGCCAGCGGTGTGGAATTTGCGTGGGTGGGTGTCCTTTACAGGCTATCTCTTTGCCCGATTTCCGGCTAGAAGAAGTGGCAGCCATGATAAACGCCATTGATATGGCCGAAATACCAGAGGAGGAGCCCGTCATTTTAGGTTTCTTCTGCCGGCATGATGCTTATCCCGAAGCTGACCGCTTGGGAAGGGAGCGCATCCCTTATCCAGCTAATCTTCGCATTATCCGCGTACCCTGCTCAGGAGCTGTCAATATGTCCCTAGTGACAGACGCTCTGTCCTTAGGGATAGATGGCGTCATTATAGCCGGGTGCCGGGAAAATCAGTGCCGCTACAAGCAGGGCAATTCTCTAGTTAGTTCCCGTATAGAAAGCCTAAAGGAAACCCTGGCCAGAATGATGATAGAGCCAGAAAGGGTAAGATATCTCGCCTTGGCTGAAGTTACCCCTTTCGTAGCCAGTATAGAGGAAAATCTCTGTAATGGCTGCCTTACCTGTAAGCAGGTATGTCCCTTCCAGGCCATTTCCCCTTTTGGGAAAAATTTAGAGTCAACATCTCCTATGCTTTCCCCTAAAGCACTCCCTTATATAGATCCCAATCTTTGCCGGGGCTGCGGGATATGCACTGTGGCCTGTCGTGCAGGGGCTATAAAATTAAAAGGCTTTAGCGACCAAAGCATCCTTTCTCAAGTCGATGGATGCTCATCCCCTCCTGAAGCAGCCACTTCCCAGGGTAAAGGAGTACTTCCAGACTTTTTAATCCAATATGTGGAGGAATTAAAAACTATAGGGCCCAATCCTTTTCGTCTACGATAAACCGCGGCTTTGCTGGAAAATCACTAAGGAGTATATGATGCTTAAAACGCTAGCCAGTATAATCGCTGTTATTACGATTGTAAAAGCTATAGCACCCCTGGCCAAAAAAGCAGTGAGGATAGAAATAACCCCTGCCAGTACGTAAGCTATACCGGCCAAGCGGTGGGTCCTACGCCAGACTTCTTCATTGGCTAAAGTCCAGGGAGTACGGATCCCCACAAAGTAGTTATACCTGACCCGGGGTAGGTAATTACCTATGAGAAGAAATAATAACCCTAGTAAAGCAGGCATTACCCGGTCCATAGGCACGTAATAACCCAGGGCAGCGGTCAATACTATGCCATAAAGGACAGCCATAAATAACACCAGAGCCAGGCGAATAACCCGGTAGGCTCCAAGGAACTTAAAATAATTTTCCCTCCGGGGGTCTACCAAAGGTAGGACTAACATCAAAATATAAAGCCCAACTGTTAAGAAAGGAAGCATAAAAGCACCGAAGGGTCGAGAACCGTAATTATCCACTTGACCTGCTGCGTTCCAGTGAATGGGTACTTTCTCGGGTAAGTAGGGGTAAATTATTACGCCAGCCAAGAGCATTATAATTAAAACTAATATAGCCGGCCAGTCCTGGACCAGCATCTTTTTATCCAGGCGGTAATTCTCCATTAGGAAGCCCTCCTTAAAGAGATATCCATTCCTCAAATATGCCCTTCATTCCTCAATATGCCCTCATTTCTCGGTCGTTTTCCTATTACTGCTGGCAATTTCCAGTAGCCAACTCAATAAATCTTGAAATACAGTTGTGTTTAATGAATAAATAATGTATTGCCCTCGACGTTCATCAAGGACTAATCCAGCCTCCTTCAGTACGGCCAGATGATGAGAAATAGTAGGCTTAGTAAGGTTAAAATGTAGGGCGATTTCCCCTGCCGTCAAATCCTTCCGGGCTAAAAGGCGTAAAATTTCTCGCCGCGTAGGATCTCCCAAAGCCCGAAAAATATTATTTAAACCCATGCAGTCCACCTTTTATTTCGATATCCATCTAATTGCTAGTTTAAAAGTTAATTAGTTTTTTGTCAAGGTGAAGTATCTGAAGCACGGGATTGGACAACTGCTGTTGCCTGCTTTTGGGTACCCATATAGAGTGCAAAGGAATGAGTAGAATAAGCAAAGGAATGAGTAGAATAAGCAATTGTAGATAAATAAAATCACCCACACGATAAAATAATATAACAGATAAAATAATTAATAACAAAAGAAGGGCTTGACGGCTCTTGAGGAAGGGCATATACTGGTTTTAGGATACCCCTATGGGGTATATAGGCAGTCAAAGGAGAGGTTCCCTTATGGTAACTAAGGTGGCTACTACCAAGATAAGTTTGCCAGTAGAAGGTATGAGTTGCGCATCTTGCGTAGCCAAGGTAGAAAAAGCCCTAAAAAATATCCCAGGTGTACAGGCTGTTCAGGTTAACCTCTTAACCAGGAAGGCTACAGTCGAGTACAACCCCAGGGAAACTCAGGTTATGGAGCTGGTCAAGACCATAGAAGAGCTGGGTTATAACGTTCCCCAGGAAGAGGTTTTATTAAACGTCAGGGGGATGAGCTGTGCTTCTTGTGTGGCCAAAGTAGAAAAGGTGGTAAAGAGCCTCCCGGGGGTGACGGAGGTGGCGGTCAGCCTCCCGGCGGAGTCGGCCCGGGTGCGCTTTTATCCCGGTGCCGTTAGCAAAAGCGAAATAAAAAAGGCCATCAGTGAGCTGGGGTATGAAGCTAGCGAGAAAGTAACTGGGCAGGAAGCTTTAGACCGAGAGAGGGAAGCCCGGCAGCGGGAGATAAGGCGGCAAGCCCGCAACATGTGGATCGCCTGGCCCTTAAGCCTACTGGTCATGCTGGGCATGTTCCGGGATGTCTGGATCTTTCCTTATTTTGTTCCCGAGTTCTTGCACAACCCCCTGGTTCTTTGGCTCTTGACCACTCCAGTGGTGTTTATTCCTGGCTGGCAGTTCTTTGTTAAAAGCTTTAGGGGCCTAAAGAAAGGGACCACCGATATGAACTTGCTCTACGCCACTGGTATCGGAGCAGCTTATATCATCGCTACTATTAATAGCCTCTGGCCGGAGGCTGGCTTTGGCGGCAAGGGTGCCACCTTCTTTGAGTCCGCTGCGCTGCTTACCGCTTTTATCGTTCTGGGCCGTTACCTGGAGGCTTTAACCAGGGGCCGCACTTCCGAGGCCATTCGAAAACTTTTAAGCCTTCAGGCTCAGACAGCCAGGGTTATCCGGGACGGCCAGGAAATAGAGATCGCGGTGGATGAGGTAGCCGTAGGGGATATCGTGGTGGTTCGGCCAGGAGAAAAAATTCCGGTCGATGGTGAGGTAATCGAGGGCTACTCAGCAGTGGATGAGTCCATGATCACGGGCGAGAGTATTCCAGTAGAAAAGAAAGTAGGCGACCAGGTTATCGGAGCTACCATTAATAAAACAGGCTCCTTTAAATTCCGGGCCACCAGGGTAGGAAGCGAGACGGCTCTAGCCCAGATCATAAGAATGGTGGAAGATGCCCAGGCTTCCAAAGCCCCCATCCAGCGGTTGGCTGATTTTGTGGCCGGGCATTTTATCGCTGGAGTCCATGTCCTGGCCCTGATTGTCTTCCTCTTCTGGTTTTTCTATGGGTTTGACCGGTATTTCCTCCCGGATAGCCGCTTTATCCTTTCTCCCTATAGCCTGGCAGAGATCGGGGTCTTCGGCTTTGCCCTGCTCCTAAGCGTTACCACTCTGGTTATTTCTTGCCCCTGCGCCTTAGGCTTGGCTACCCCCAGCGCCATGATGGCCGGCACGGGCAAAGGGGCAGAAAACGGTATCCTCTTTAAGGGGGCCGATGCGGTAGAGGCTAGCGCCAAGCTCAATGCCGTAGTTTTTGATAAAACCGGCACCCTAACCAAGGGTGAGCCCGAAGTGACCGATGTGGTGGCCGGAAGTAACTGGGATGAAGAACGCGTATTGCTTTACGCCGCTACCGTGGAAAAAAATTCCGAGCACCCCTTGGGCGAAGCTATCGTCCGGAAAGCTAAAGCTTTAGGTTTGGAGCTAGGGGATGCAGATGAATTTCGGGCCATACCTGGCCACGGAGTAGAGGCCTCCTGGCGGGGAGAAAAGATTCTTTTAGGCAACCGGCGGCTCATGAGCCAACAGAAGATAGACATAAGCCAGCTCTTACCCCAAGCCGAAGAATTGGAAAAACAAGGGAAGACGGCCATGTTCCTGGCGGTGAACGGAAGAGCAGCTGGAGTTATTGCCGTGGCCGATACCCTGAAGGAATACGTACCGGAAGCCATCGCGCGGCTTAAGAAGATGGGGCTTCAAGTGGCCATGATTACCGGCGATAACCGGCGTACGGCCGAAGCCATCGCCCGACAGGCGGGTATCGACCGGGTGCTGGCCGAAGTACTTCCCCAGGATAAGGCCAGCGAAGTAAAGAAGCTCCAGGAACAAGGCCTTAAGGTAGCCATGGTAGGCGATGGTATTAACGACGCGCCGGCATTGGCCCAATCCGATGTGGGCATCGCCATAGGCAGCGGTACTGACGTGGCCAAGGAGACGGGCGAGATCATCCTTATTAAAAATGATATCCGCGATGTGGTGGCAGCTATCGAGATAGGCCGGGCTACCATGCGCAAAGTACGGCAGAATCTCTTCTGGGCCTTTATTTACAATACCCTGGGTATCCCTATAGCCGCAGGGATATTGTATCCCTGGACAGGTCTCCTTGTAAGCCCCGAGCTCGCCGCTTTCTTCATGGCTATTAGCTCCGTATCCGTGACCCTAAACACCCTGCTTTTAAAGCGCTTTGAACCTTCCACGAAGGACGAAAAGGCGTGGACAGCAGCGGCCAAAGCTAAATATAAGTATGCTTAAAGTAAACTAGGAGGCCGGTATTCCTGCTGGCAATGCGATTCTCGCAAAAGTCAAGTTGGAGTACCAGTCTGACCAGTGGGAGGAGGATTAAGATGCCTAATAACCCCAATAATACTGACAAAGTGGCCAAAATAAGCGCCCTTCTTTATACCGGAATTTCCCTTGTGGCAGCTTTGCTTTTTCTTTTACTCACCTATGTCACAGGGAAGACATATACCCCGGTGGCCCGCTACGGCGGCGCCACGTGGGTCTTCATCCTAACTATGATCATCACTATGCCCTTGGTCATCCCCTGGGTGCAGAAAAGGTACCATCTTCTTATGATGCGGGGACATAAGCAGGAGGAATACCCCCGAAAAGATAAGCCGCCTGATGCTTGCTCACCACCCTGAAGGTATCCTACGTTTTGCCTCCCCTGTCGACGAGCCAGTTCTGGTGCAGGTTTTTGGGCCCGGGCAGTTAAAACGCCGCTTTCCTGCCTTTTCTTTTTTCTTCTTCTTCGCTGTAGTAATTTTTTGCGAAGAAATTTTAAAGCATAGAAGGAATTTTCTTGGCCTTGTCGAATATGTATTTAGTAGAAAATAAAGTTCTCGGGATTCGGCCAAAAGTTCACTTTCACTATTTTTTAATCAAGGAAGGAGGATTCTTATGGAACAACCCAAACTGTCTGTTATCTTACTTTCCGGAGAACTAGAGAAGTTGCAAGCCGGGTGCCTTATCAGTTCAGTGGCCTCCATGTCGGGAATGGAAGTCAACGTATTTGTCACTATGGAAGCTTTAAGATCCTTCCGCAAAGAGGTAATTGAAGCTAAGGACTTTAAAGCAGGTCTTATCGGCCAGGAAATGCTCAACAAACAAGTAGATCTATTCTATAAGCTCTTAGAAAACGGTAAGGAGATGGGGAACTTAAAAGTATTTGGATGTGCTATGGCCATAGACTTGATGGGATGGAAAAAAGAAGATTTCATAGATATCTTTGACGATATAATTGGTGTTACTGCTTTCCTGGGCAAGGCTGCAGGTAGCCAAGTCATCGTAATGTAAAAAGGTTATGGGGGGTATATTCGTGTCTGAGGAAGTAAGCATTACTAAGACTATTGATGCCCGGGGCTCCTACTGTCCAGGGCCGCTTATGGAACTGGTCAAAGCCATTAAACATGGCCAGGTAGGAGATGTATATGAATTGTTGTCCAGTGATAGCGGTTCGGCCAAGGATGTACCAGAATGGGTCAACAAAATGGGTCATGAACTGATTTATTGCAAGCCAGAGGGTGATTTCTGGCGCATCGCGGTAAGAAAAACGAAGTAAAGAAGTGTGGGGTATGCGCCGGTATCGGTGCATACCCCAGAATGCGATTTAGATGGAGGTCAGGTTGATGACCAAACGTATAGTCATTATCGGTGGCAGCGTAGCTGGTACTATGGTGGCCAACCGGTTGGCCAAATCTATGGTCAAAGAGCTCTATGATGGTGAGCTAGAAATAATACTCCTCACAAATAGCCTCCAACATATTTACCAGCCCGGTTTCTTATTTATAGCCTTCAATGAAGGTTTTCTAGAGCAGTTCCAGAAGAACCAAAAAGAGCTGGTGCACCCCAAAATTAATCTTATTATTGACCAAGCGAAAATTATAGATGTTAAGAACAATAAGGTGGTTACCGAAGGGCAATCCCTCGATTATGACTTTTTAGTGATAGCCACCGGGTCTTACCCCGATATGAACTCGGTACCCGGCCTGGCGGAAGCCGGCCACACCTTCTATACTCTGGAAGGCGCAGTTAAGCTACAGGAGGCTATGTTAAATTTTAAGGGTGGCACTTTGCTCTTAACCATCGATGTGCCCCATAAGTGTCCCGTTGCTCCCTTAGAGTTTATCTTCATGGCCGATGATTTTTATAGGGAATTGGGTATCCGTGAGAAAGTGAAACTGAAGTACACTTATCCCATCGGGCGCGTTCATTCCATGGAAGCTATTGCAAGCTGGGCTGTTCAAGAGTTTGATAAACGAGGGATAGAGTACGAAGTATACTTCAACCTGGAGAAGGTCGATCCAGAAAGGAAAATTGCTTATACCATGGACGGGGCAGAGCACCCCTTTGATTTGCTCGTTTCCATCCCGGCCCACCGCGGAGCCCAAGTTATTAAAGATTCCGGTTTGGGGGATGAAGATGGATTTATTCCTACCGACCGCTATACCTTAAAAATGGAAGGACAGGATAACGTTTATGTGGTGGGCGATGCTACTAACCTTCCGGTCAGCAAAGCCGGCTCTACCGCCCATTATGAAGCAGATATAGTGGTTAAAAATATAATTAGCGAATTAAAAGGAATACCGGCCTCCCACCGGTATGACGGCAAAACTTTCTGCTTCATTGAGACTGGTCTGAAGGAGGCTACCTATATAACCTTCAATTATGAACAACCACCGAGGCTTTGTCCTCCTTCGGAGATGCTACACTGGTTTAAGCTCTCTTATAACGAAATATACTGGCTGGCCGCTCGTGGTCTCTTGTAAAAGGAGTGAAGAAAATGGCTCATGGAGTTGTTTATAATTTAAATCATCCGGAGACGTCAAAGCTTATACAGGAACTACAAAAGCTTAATAATAATCTTGAAAACCTCCAAAAAGAATTGGATAGGTTGCAAGCAACCGGACTTGTAGATACCCTCATAAATTTAGGTATGGTTGTCCAGGCTGCCAAAGATTCCTTGACACCGGGCATGATCTCCAATATTCTTTCTCAATCGGTACACGTCCTGTCCCTCCTAGACCACCTTCAATCCCTAAGCTTTAGCCAGCTCATAACCGCTACTGTTCAGGCATTTGAAGAAGCTGTTCAAGAAAACAAGGGGAAACCACCTAGAAACTTATGGACCCTGTTACGTGTACTAAAAAAGGATCCCCAAGTCAAAAAAAGTGTAGAGATATTAGTTTCCTTTTTACAAAAGTTTTCTGCACATCTAAATTTTATCCAAGCGAAATAAAACCTTCAATCCAAAAGCCTGATTTGCCCCTCTAGAGGGGGCTATTTTTTTCCTGTCCCCCTCTCTTCCCAAAGGCCATTAACTTTTTTATACTCTTAGAGGAAAAATAGCTTTTCTGGGAGCAAGCCTAAAGCATCGATGTTTCTTGTTCTATTCAAATCTTTTATAGAAAGGATGTTGCCATCTTATGGAGTACCGGAGCTTTCTCGATGAATTAGCTTCCCTGGCCGAAAAAAATAATTACATCGACCCGGAGTTATACGAAAAGTATAATGTAAAACGCGGATTAAGAAATAAAGACGGTACCGGGGTTTTAGTGGGGTTAACCGAAATAGGGGAAGTACACGGCTATATTCTTGATGAAGGCGAACGAATCCCGGATAAGGGTCGCTTGCTCTATCGGGGAATCGATGTCTGGGACATTGTCTATGGATTCCAAAAAGAAAATAGGTACGGGTTCGAGGAAGTTTGTTATCTGCTCATGTTTGGTGAACTACCCGACCGGAAAAGACTTCAGGAATTCACAAACCTTTTAGCAGAAAAAAGAACCCTTCCTGAGGGATTTGTAGAAGATATGATCCTTAAGGCTCCCAGCCGGGATATTATGAATAAATTAGCCCGAAGTGTTTTAGCCTCTTATTCTTATGATGAAAATCCGGATGATACAAGTATCAAAAATGTTGTCAGACAAAGCATTGAGCTAATCGCTCGCTTCCCTATTATGGCGGCCTATGGATATCAAGCCAAATGCCATTATTACGACAACAAGAGTTTATATATACATTTACCACAAAAAGAGTTGGCTACTGCTGAAAATTTTCTGCATATGATAAGATCCAACAATCAATACACTAGGCTTGAAGCTGAGTTGCTCGACTTGGCTCTTGTGCTCCATGCCGAACACGGCGGGGGCAACAATTCCACCTTTACCGTTCATGTTGTTGCTTCTACCGGAACTGATATATACTCTGTTATTGCTGCAGCGGTGGGTTCCCTGAAAGGTCCTAAGCATGGGGGAGCCAATATTAAAGTCATGGAAATGATGGAAGATATAAAGGCAAATGTAAAAGATTGGAAAGACGAAGATGAAGTTAAACATTACCTTGCCAAGATTTTAAGGAAGGAAGCCTTTGACAAAAAAGGGTTAATTTACGGTTTGGGTCATGCCGTTTACACATTGTCCGATCCCCGAGCTGTTCTATTAAAAGAAAAAGCGGCTGAACTGGCAAAGGCTAAAAATATGGAAGAAGAGTTTAATCTGTACTTAACTATAGAAAGAGTAGCACCAGAGGTATTTGCTGCCGAAAAACAGGCCGATAAAATTATAGCTCCCAATGTAGATTTTTATTCCGGATTTGTATACAAGATGTTAAATATTCCTGTGGAGCTATATACCCCCATATTTGCTATTGCAAGGATTTCAGGCTGGTGTGCCCACCTGATAGAAGAGCTTGTAAGCGGCGGAAGAATTATCAGGCCAGCCTACAAGAACGTAATGCCTAAAAGAAGTTATATCCCCCTGGACCAAAGATAGTCTTGTACGATCTTCTAAAAACAGGGATGGTTACCAAACATCCCTGTTTTTCTATCCATCTTTAATTCGCACCCAATTCACCTTCATGTGGAACGTTTATCTGTTAATTATAAGGCTTTCGTGGTATTCAAAACTGCATTAAGCAGTAGTAAAACTACTGAGGCCACAGCTAAAGGAATTATGAAGGCCAGTGTAGTCCACTTCAAGCTCCTTGTTTCTTTATAAACAGTAAGTAAGGTGGTGGTGCAGGGATAATGAAGAAGGCTAAAGAGCATAACTGATAAAGCTGTAGCCCAAGTCCACCCATGGGATTTTAATAAATTTGCCAGCGCCTCTAAACTATCTAGCTCTACCAGGGCTCCCAAATTAAGATAGGCCATAAGTAAAAGAGGCAAAACAAGTTCGTTAGCCGGCAAAGCTAGAATAAAAGCTAAGAAAATGTATCCATCTAAACCTAAAGAGCTGGCCAGAGGCTGCAGGTATCCTGCTGCCAGGTTTAATAAGCTCTGCCCTTCTATATGGATGTTGGCTAGGAGCCAGGTCAGGGCCCCGGCAGGCGCGGCAACAGTTACCGCTCTTCCTAAAACGAATATAGTTCTATCTAGAAACGAACGTACAAGTAAGCTTCCTATCCTCGGCCATCTAAAGGGGGGCAGTTCTAAGACAAAGCATGAAGGTACACCCTGTAAAAGAGTGCGTGATAATATCCAGGAAACCGCAAGGGTTACCAGTATGCCGAATAAAACAAGACCAGTAACAGCCGCTGCCGCTACTAAAGAATTCCCGCTTGTTCCAGCAAAAAAAATGCTAGCCAAGGATATAAGTAAAGGAAAGCGGCCGTTGCAGGGTACAAACACATTCGTGAGCATTCCGAAACCGTAACCACATCTTTTTCCTTAGCTTCCTGCGCTTGCCTTACCCCCTCTCCAGTGGACAGGGAGCATCTTTCAAGACTCCTTTGTCTCCCAGGGTGCAGGCCTTGTCTGCTCCGCAGCAAGCCAGGCACCATACATCAGGCTCTGCCGTATGTCTTCTTCTTCCAGTTCCGGATAAGCATTAAGGATCGCGGGTATATCCATGCCAGAAGCCAAAAGCTTCAAAACAAAAGCCACGGTAATGCGCGTACCACGTATGGTGGGCTGGCCCATGCATACCTGGGGGTCTACAGTAATACGGTCAAGCTTCATAAAAACCACTCTCCTAGCCACTATTGTACCATGATCTTAAGCATTAGAAACTTAACTGTCCATTTTCTTTCGTCTCCAGTTGGCGCACCCTGGCCTCAACCACCATTTCCCCTTTAAGGAGGGTGACTCTCCGTACCAGGAGCCTTATGAGTTTTTCCCTGTCCTGCCAGTCTAGCTCGTCCAGCCTACCCGCCACCTCCCGCGCCAGCTCGTGCAACATTGCAACGCCATACCGCACCGCTGACGTGCTGTTAACCGTCTCTTCCAGCTCCTTCAGCCTGGCTTCTAGGACCTTCTTTTCTGCCTCAAGCTCCTTCACTGCCCGTTCAAACATTTCTAGGCTTATCAGGCCACGCTTATATGCTTCAAAGACCCGTTCCCTTTCCCGTTCGGCCTGTTCCAGCCGCTTTTTCACCCTTCCCGCTTCCTTGGTAGCCTGGTCTGCCGCCGAGGTATCGAGGGCGTCGCGCACTAAGGCTTCGGGGTCAGAAAGCCACTCCCTTACCTTACCCCATACCGCTTCTTCCACCTTATCCGCCCGGTGCCTGTTCCCAGGGCAGAACACCGTATTACGCCTCTCCGCCTGTACTGAAGGCCAGGCCCGGGTACATATGTAATACCTGAAGATATTTCCCTTCCGGCTCTTACCGTGGCTACCGCACATGCTCCCGCCACAAAGGCCACAATAAACGAGGCCACTCAAGGGGTAATAATATGTTTTCCCTCCCTGGTTACCGCGCTTCCTGACAGTAATGGCCTGCTGCAGGAATTCCCATTCTTCTGGGCTAATTAACGGCGGTACGGGTACCGCCACCCAATCTTCCTGTGGACGGATCCTGGGACTTACGCTGCCACCTCGCTGCCTTATGGCCTTATGCCCTTCGGTATCGTACATGTGGACGTACAGGGTTCCCTTATAGGCGGGGCTTTTCAGTATTCTCCGGACCGTCTGCCGGTACCACCTGTCGCCTTTAGGGCCCGGTATGCCCTCTGCATTGAGCACAGCAGCTATCTCACTGCAAGACTTCCCTGACAGGGCCATATCCACCATACGGCGGTATACGGCCACCTTAGCCTCGTCGATCTCATATTTTCCCTCAGAGTACCGGTACCCATAAGTCTTGGGGTTAAAAGGCAAGTAGCCTTGTTTCGCCTTTGCCAGACGGCCGAACTGGCTGCGCAGCTTAAACTTTTCCTTTTCGTACTCGGCTATGGCCCCACGTAAAGAGTAGAAAAGCCTTCCTTCCGGGGTGGCCTGCCAGTCCATGGTCACAAACTCCAATCGGCAGCCGGCCTTCTCTATCGTCTCCACCAGGAGAAGCTGGTGGGCCAGTCTCCTGGAGAGCCTGTCTGGGTCATAAGCAATAAAGAAGGCCGCGCTCTTCGCTGCGGCCAGGGCGGCTTGAAGGCCCGGGCGTTCCATAATCTCCCCAGTGTATCCTTCATCACGGTAGATCTCTATCCGGGTAGCCCCTAGCTCCATTGCCTTCCTGCGGCAGGCTTCCTCCTGGGCTTCAAGGCTGTATCCATGCCGGGCCTGATCCTCCGTGGAAACGCGCACGTATATGACTGCTAGCACTAAGCTTTCACCTTTTCGTTTTTAATTATTTCATAAACCCTTTGGAAAGCGTACCGCCGCGCTTCCTTAAGCGCTTTTTCACTTTCTTCCCTTGTACCTGTATATAATACCCTAACGACATACCCTCCCCTGGGAGACTTAACCTCCTCTCTTCTAAGCGCCACTGCCATTCCCCAACTCCCCTCCCGCTACATTGTACGAAGGCCCTAGATTGTCCTACTACAGGAAAAGGACTCCAGATAAAGGAGCCCTTCCCAAAGCAACTTACTTGAATTCTTGATGGCTCAACGTAGTTTTTAGTAACGAACGTGGAAATAGGGCTTCTACATCTTCTCCTCCTGGAAACGAAGCCTGTAGCAGAAGCCCCCTACTTAAACCCCTTGATTTTCAGACAAGCAGCTGAATTTCTTCATACTTCTGGCCTTTATACGTTGCCATTGGCTACCTTAAATTCCTGAATATTATAACTCAATCTTACCGGAATTATCTTCACGCGCGATCCTTCTGTAGTTCTTAACTCTAGGTGGCGAAAAATTTTTCAGGTAAATATTTACCTGCCCAACCATTTTGGCGGTGCTACGACCTTTCTAGTAGAAGCGCGCTAGATCGCGGTCCTCACGGTTTAAAACAAAACGTTGCGCTATATCGCCTAGCTCCTCTAGCTCGTCTTCAGTGCAAGAACGTAGCCCTTAATATTTTAAGGGCACCAACCGGACCCGTGATGATGACTAACCCGATGAAGCCCTCCAGGTTTAAAAACTTGCTTAAGGAGGGAGCTTGCCTTTAAGTACAACGAGGTGTAAAGTTATGGTGGAAAAGATTCTTATAGTAAAGGATGGGGAGCTTAGTGAAGGAGAATCCAGAACGCGTAGCCGCGCAGGTGCTGGCGGTTAAAACAGGGCTCATACTGCCCCACGACGACATCGCCGCTACGGTGGCAGATGCTGTACGAGGTATAGTAGAGAACGGGGATATAGTCTGCGTGACTGAAGCGGTCGTCGCCCGTTCTCAGAACCGCTACCTGAGTTGCGAAGAGCTGGCGCGGCAGGTAAAGGATATCTTCGGGCTAAAGCCCAAGAGCACCTTAGCCGTTGTCTACCCCATTGCCAGCCGCAATCGCTTTGCCCTGGTACTAAAGGCCATAGCCATGGCCAACCAGGGTGGCAGGGTTATAGTAGCTTTCCCCGTTCCGGCAGATGAAGTGGGGAACCAGGTTATAGACGCCGAACTGGCCAGAGTCCGCCTAGGGCTAAAAACGCTTTATAAACACCTATCCTCGGCCCGGGGCAGTACACCATACTTGAATATTCTTATCCGGGAGGTAATAGCCGCCCTCATCCTTCAATCTTTAGGATACAGGATCGTAGGCATGAGAAAAATCCTGGGCAGCGGGATCGCCGATATCACGGTGCGCACCCCTGAGGGTATCCTGGCTCCCTTGGAAGTAACTTTCGTTGAACATGAAAGGGCGGCGCGGAAGGCTGTGGAAATCCTGGAAGACATGGCCGAGGCCGGCCAAGCCCTAGCGGCAGCAGTAGACCTGGGACGGAAGGAGTTCGTCCTTTTTGATGCCCGCCGGTATCTGGAAGGAGACAAGGAGCCGCTGCGGCAAGTCTCCTTTGCCGATCAACTGGGCACCTTTGCCGAAGAGGAAGTTATCCACGGTCGTGAACTACCCAACGAGGTGTTCTGCCATCCCATTACCGGCATTGACTACCGCCGGCTTTATTTAGAGATCATCGAGGACGCAGGCGCTCAAGGGGACATAATCTTTACCAACAACCCCCTCAAGGTCTACGATATGGGATATCTAGACGGTATAATTCTGGGGGAAGTCCACCACCGTAAGGAGCGGCGGGATTTGTTCTTAGCCCTGGGAGCTAAAGTTCCGGTAAAAACCTTAGACGAACTCGGGCCTCCACCGTGGGGGGTCATCGGCTCTAATGTCTCTGATTACGAAAAAGGCATCTTAAAACTTTTACCGGAGGATGCCGATGGGACTGCGGAGAAGATACGGAGACGCATCTTAAAAGATACGGGTAAGGGCGTGGAGGTCCTTATTTTTGGCGACGGCGCTTACAAAGATCCGGACACCAGTATTTACGAACTGGCTGACCCCTATCCTGCCTTAGGAGTTTCCGAGGGGCTGCGGGACTTAAGGCTCAGGACCGGTAAAAAACTTAAACTGGTAGTAGATACCCTTTATAACAAAGGCTACAGCCGCGAAGAGATTGCCCGTATTGTGGCAGAAACAAGGGAGGAACAGAGCGACCTCGGCACTACACCCCGAAGGCTGGTGAGCATTGTCGCTACCCTAGCGGATCTCCTGGCCGGTTCGGCAGACCAAGGCACCCCTGTAGTGCTGGTAAGGGGCATAAAACGCGATTAGCCAAGGAAGTATAGCCTCTGGCAGCAGGCGCCGGTGGGGTCCCATAAGGAGCAGGGGTGGAGATGAGACCAAGTGAATCTGTCCCTCTCCTATGGGACACCCGCCCCCCGGGGCAAGATCGCCAAAAGTAAGTTGTGTTTATAGGTTTATGTGTTTATAGGTTTAACTTCATTTATACTCCGAGGAGACGTAAATGACATCTTTATCTTTCTTTTTTCCTTAGCCCAACTTCAAAACCTCCTCATTTCTCCCTAACGGCTGGGTAATATCCACATGACCTGCCAAAGTTTCTATCTTCTTGCCTTCCACCAGGATCTGCACTCTTTCAATTTCCGGAAGCTTAGTAAGGGTATTGGCAATAGCTGCCAGTACCAGAACCTCTCCTCGAGACCCTACATTAAGGTGCGTGATTTCCCGGCTAAAATCTACCGTAGCCAAACCCTTTTCAACCTTAACCCCCAACACCCTTACATTCTGAGGAAGCACAGGCTTAAGGTTAGGGTCCTTAGGACCGGCTATCAATTCTTGCAAAACCTTTTCCGGGGTGCACTGGGTGGCATCCAGGCGACGTAACTCTGGAGCAAGGTAGAAGTTATCAGGGGTTTCCTTGATAAAGTAAAGAGCAACAGTCCTTTCGGCTGTACCTTGCAGCTTCTGCTGTGCAGCAGTAAGCTGACTCTGCAGGTCAGCAACTTGCCTCTCTAGTTCTGAAGTCCTACCTTGAGCACATCCAAAAAGAAAAATAGCCAACAGAAGAGAAAGCAACACCAAATTAAACTTGCGCACCTTTTTCTTCCTCCTTAAAAGCTTCTTGGTTATATGTTAACATACTCGCTGTAATTCATGTATGTTTTTTAAACCTTCTTTCCAATTCTAACAACCTTCTTAGCGACTACCGTTACCCTTTCTAAACTATAACCTTGCCCCACCCCCACCAAGCCAAGTAGCAGGGCAAGCTGGGAAGAAATTGCCTGGTGCGCTTCATCCCGGGTTCCACTGAAGAGGTTTTCTACAAAAAGCTAAGATAGGGTATGACTTCACCATGGTATACTCCCTTCATATAGGCATCTTCAAGGTCGGGTTACCTGGGTCAGCCAGGGCCAGAACTTCCCTGTAGCCCTGGCCTTCTCCCAGGCAATTTCAGCCGCTTGCAATAGGCGGCATAAAGTTCAATGGTTTGTTTATAATGTTTGACTGCCCTTTCCATATAACAATTGGCCCCGCAAACAAAGAGCAGGGCCAGAAGAGTAACAGGAAGAATGAGTATTATCATGGCCCAGAGGAGTACTTTCTTCGGCTCCGGCAGGAGGACTGCGGATCCTCTTGCTGGTGTCCCGCAAAGCCAGGACCTGGGGGTCTGGGTGTCCACCAAAAGCCAGACTCATCCACCACCGGGGCCAGGATATCCAGTAAACCCCACCTCTTTGTACCTTTGAGGAATACTTTAGGATGCTTGATATATCGCATATATACTGTAGTCGGAATATAGATGGTGAATCCTTGGCAATGCCGGAAGAGATAAAATAGATGGGCAATATCCGGTGACACATCGAACAAAACCTGGGTAAGCCCAAGTTCTGCTATGTCTTGTACCCTTATTAAGGCTTACAATCGCTTCGTGACCTGGACGTGGCAGAAGTTTTTGCCTCCGTCTTGTACCCTTATTAAGGCTTACAATCTTGCGTCTCGGGGATTATAAGCTCGTCATCAACTCCCGTCTTGTACCCTTATTAAGGCTTACAATCCCCCCCTCATCTCGACGGCCTCTTTCCAGTTCTGCTATGTCTTGTACGGTATAGGTGGATTGACCCTTGTCCTCTGGCGCCACCCTCTTTCCAGTTCTGCTATGTCTTGTACCCTTACGAAGGGCCCTAATATCCCTTATTTGCTCCGTAACACACGGTGTGAAAGGCCCTGATATGGTCTGAAGAATACCAATTAGGGCTTGTAGAGACACAACTCTCAAGAGTGAAGCAGGCGAAAGTAGGGTCATCGGTGCGGCCAAGGAGATAGTCTATACCACAACTCTCAAGAGTGAAGCAGGCGAAAGCCTTTAAGGAATGCCAGGGGTGTTCACTACTGAAGAATACTTGGAATTTAAAACTTTAAATTCCAGCAGGAAAATTGTCGTCGATGTCTAATAATGTAAAAAGACTAGGGGATCGACGACAAGCTATCATGAAAAAAAATCCGCAACTGAAGCCGGATGAAGGGCTTAAACTTTTTCGTATGGAGAATAATCCCAGTAAAGAGACGAAATTATTTCATTAATTTATGCGCACAAAACGGGTTTCCAGCCTACCTACGAGGGATTGAAACGCGTTATTTCGGCGAAACCGAAGTTTGGCACCATTACCACTCTCCAAATCTTACTTACCTGCCTGCTTCTTCTGCTCTTCTTCCACCATTGCCATGCTTATCAAAGCGTAAACCGCTATATCCGCCAAACGTTCCTTAGCATCAGCGAGGCTTATCCCGCCGTTGCATAAAGCTATCACGTGCTTATCCATGTAAGTAAGGAGTACCTTGAAAGCTACATCAGATAACTTAAGCCCCCACACCCGTTTGGCAGTTTCTTCAAAGTTATAAAATGCATTCTGCGTACTACCGTAAAAATTGTTCTTGCAGTCAAAGAGAGCAACTATATCGTTCGCATACCGCTTCACTGCCTCAAAAAGTTCCTGCCTGGTCATAGCCTTTCCGTCACCACCTCGACCTTCAGAATGCGTTCATAGTGGCTAAAAGTAAACTCAACAGCACCGTTTTCCTTAACTTCACGGTTCATTACGGCCCTGATAACTGGCACATCCACCACCTTTAGCACATCAGCAAGTAAGCCTATCGGTAGCACTACTTCTAGCACACTCGCTTTGTATGTTTCAACCAGTTCGGCTACCCTTCTGGGATCGGTTATCGTCTCCGAAACCGTTATTACATCGATCCCATTACCGAATAGCCTTACAAGTTCTTCGCATTGCTCCTTAGTAGGCTCATGCCTAGTTAGCCTGAGTATGCGCATATTCTTCAGCCTCCTTATTTGGCTGTATCACCACCAACCGTTTAAGGTTGCGGTAGTTCTCCCGCATCACGTTTTGAACCGTAGATTTTTACACTCCAGCCAGCCCCCCTGTAATATCCTGCTGGCTCAATCTTGCAAGAGCGCCGCCACCACCTGCCAACTTTCTGCCTGCAATACTGTTGCGCTTCTTTCTTGGTGGGAAACCAACACTCTTCAAGCACATCTATTGTGAACCACCATTTTCTAGTTCGCATTTCCCAGCTACCCCTTTGCAATACTCTAATAACCTGCGCCACACTTCCTCTTGGGTCACTTTGATTTCAGGCTTATTCCCGCCGTAGCAAGCTATAAGCCCGCACGCCACACATACCCGCCCATCTTCAATAGTCAATGGCCCGCCGCACACAATGCACTTTCTTTGCTTAGCCACCAGCACCCTACCTCCTTGCCGCCATCGCCATCATCGCCTGCCTAAACTCCTCCTTGCTCACACCCCGCCGCTTCTGTTGCCTTCTTCGATTGGCCGCATCGAACCTTGCGGCCCTAATATAGCCAACCCATTCGGACCGCCAACGTTTTCGCATATAGTCAGTCCCCCTTGTACTTACCCTCTAATGCCTAATCAGCACTCAACTTTCCTCCAATACGGTTTTCAGGTAATCGGCTACGACCGGGTAACTTGTAATTGTACAGATCCACTATCTTCTTCATTATTGCTTTTGCTGCATGAACTCCTAATATCTCTGCAATAGCGGCAGCATCCGTAAGAAGTCTTGTTGGTGATATACTAGACAATCGTTCTATTAACCTTGCCCTATTAGCCTCAGGATACGATCGTAAAAACATTGCCAACCCCGAAATTATCCACCCTGTCATCGATTCAGGTTCTCCTTCAGGCCAAGCCGTTCGTATGATTTCTAATACTGTCCGTAATAACCTTTCTCCGCCAGCCTCGTAAACTCGTTCTAAAGCAGCTACAGCACGTATTACATTTCGCTGATTAGCCGAGTAACTATCCGCCAACTCCATGCCACACTCTTCAACTATACGTTTAATCTCTCTAGCCATCTGTTCTCCTGCCACGTATTTCGCCCAAAAAACCTCAATTCGTTTCGGATTAGCCCTAGCAGTATTACATAAAGCAAATATCGCAGCCTCCTGTTCGAGCGTTAACCCTCTATACACAACACAAGGAACCGTCGACAATCCAACTTTCTTAGCTGCCTCAAGTCGATGTTGACCATCTAATACGACAAACACATCCTCGCTTCTTTGACTAACAATCAGT
>Ga0080004_1126394_pt1 | contig 34845 bp, 46 predicted proteins | sample WasSprMetagenome_FD_69207 | JGI IMG/M metagenome (GOLD analysis project Ga0080004, IMG submission 69207) | Sulfidic aquatic microbial communities from Washburn Spring, Yellowstone National Park, USA - WS (SPADES assembly) (version 2) | ecosystem: Environmental > Aquatic > Thermal springs > Hot...
CTTATCGAGGCCTTCTGCCCTTAAAGCTGTCTGGACGAGCAGTTCTTCTATGTCGTTGTTTAGTGTTAGGTTTTGTTGGAGATAATTCTTGGCTGAAACGTAGAGCTTTATTGATGCTGTATGCATCGATGCTTCTGCTAGGTTCCTAGCTACAAGCAATGATAAGAATGCATCTACTTCCGTAAGGACTGGGGAAAGCTTCTCGGATATTTTTTCTGCAAACAACTCGGAACTGTACCTGTCAAACATATAGTAGCTTTTTAGAAGCCTGGATATAGCCACTATTCTCCTAACCGTATTCTCTACTTTTTTTGTTGCCTCAATGGCTTCTCTTAAAAGAATTTCGACGCCAGGGTTCATTGCAGAGGCCTCGGCAAGCGTAGTAGCTCTTAGGTGCGGCTTAAGTTGTCTTGAGATAGCTAGAGCCTCTTCGATGTGCCCAAGGGTTGAAAGAGAAATAACTAGCCTTGAGCGCCCTTTCCAGCTAGCCTTAGGAAGCCACTCATATGCCTGGTTGACGTATTCCCTATGATTATATCCAAGCGCGTTGGCTGTTTCGGCAAGCCTCGAAAATACAAAGATTTTCCTTGAAGGGTTTAGGCTCTGCACCAGGGTTTCTAGCTCTGCCAAGTTGCGGTTCCAGAGCTCTGGAAGGTACGTCGGTGTCTCAGCTAGAAGGTATGCCTTTAGGTATAAATCCCTAAGCTTAGATAAGTGATCATTCGGATCGTTACCGAAAAAAGTAAGAGAACGTATATACATTGCTTTTGCCAGCTCGCCCGTCTTTGTTTTGGGAACGCGTTTTACTAGGATCTCCAGATCAAACAAATATTGTTGGATACTCATCGTCTTTTAATTTTGATTGATAAGTATACCTGTTTCTTGTGTCTTTGGGACACCTATAAACAAAATACAACCGTCATATGGGGTTAAGCTCTGCCAGGGAATGTTTACAAGGTCTAGGAAAAGATATATAGGGACTTAAACCTCTAATAGAAATGTGGAGATAGAAGCCTGGATTTCTGAGGTTCCGCTAGTTGAGCCTCTCCGAATAGCTCCTGGAACATCTTATACACAGCGTTCCATCATTATAAGGCTTCGCAACGGAGACCTAGAAGGGTGGGGCGAGGCTTGCCAGTCTCGAAGGGTGCTTGGAGAAACAATGGAAGATGCGTTAGCATCTCTCAAGAAAATTATCCCAGCAATCAAGAAGGCAAGCTATGAATCCATAGAGGCCATTCACGAGTTTACAGAGGGCTTAGACGCTACCCCATCTATAAAAGCCGCGCTAAACATTGCCCTGCTGGACATGTATTCCAAGAGCGAGAAGAGACCACTCTGGAAGCTTCTAGGCGGATACCGCGAAAGCCTTGTTACCGATATTACTATAGGCATCATGGAGCCGGAAGAAATGGCGCAGAAAGCATTGAAGTTTGCAGAAAGAGGTTTTTCGATTTTCAAGTTAAAGCTTGGAGAAAACGCCGAGAAAGATATCGATAGAGTAAAGAAGGTTAGAGATGCATTGGGAGAAGGGCCCACTATTAGGGTCGACGCGAACGAGGGCTGGAGATATGAGGATGCAGTTAGGGTGATAAACAGGATAGCTGACTACGAGGTCGAACTAGTCGAGCAACCATTGAGACACGACATGCTCCATGAGCTAAAGATGCTCAGGAGAGAGAGCCCTATACCCATAGCTCTCGACGAGAGCGTTCGCACGCCGGGCGAAGCTCTAAGAGCCGTGGAGGAAGACGCAACAGACATAATAAACATAAAGCTCATGAAGAGCAGGGGAATAACGCCCGCGATAAGAATTATAGCTATAAGCGAGACTGCAGGGGTCAAAAACATGGTTGGATGCTTTTCCGAGACGCGTCTAGGAATAACTGCTACTGCGTATCTAGCACAGGCCTATAGGAACGTATACTATTACGACCTAGACTGCGACATACTCGGCATAGACCCCGTGTTTAGAGGCGGCTCGGAGCCGGAGGGACCAGTGAGGAGACCTTCACAGGGCTACGGCCTAGGTGTCACATTGTCAAACGAGGGTTACCTTAGACCTGTCAAGATTGTCTAATGTTAGGATAAATAGGTATATTATTATATTTTTACAATTATTTCTGTATGAGCGAAATATCTGAGGAGGTAAAAATCAGGGATTTAAAGCCATATAACGTCCTGGTTGCATGCTTCTTAGCTGGCTTCAGGGAAAAAGGGGTTTTAAATTTCGGTACACTAAGAGGCGTCGCCGAGAATACTGGAAGAAAGATTTATGAAGCATATAGTGACGTGGTTCCCAAGGATCCTAATTCTGCAACGGAGTGGCTTCTAGCTAAACTAGAGATCTCAAAAGACAGCCACGTAGTAATAGAAGGTGGTAATGTAAGGATTAGAATAAAATCTAGGTTTTGCCGGTACTGCCCGAAAGGTGTGGGTGGCTTAGAATTGCCAGGGGTTCTTTGTCCGTTCCCGGGACTTTTTAAAGGTTTTCTTGAGGGTGCGACCGGGATAGAGCTTGCCTATCCCCAGAATGGTTTATACAGGGATGAGGAGAAGTACTGCAATATCATATTATCATTCAAGGAGCCGCCAGAACAAAAATAAATACGTCACCATCAACATGTAAATTTTTTCGTTTTTGTCTCGAAAAATTTAAAAATCCTTTCTTTTTGGCTGACTCATGACATTCAATAACCATAGCACCGTTGCTGTTCTCGGTTCAGGAAAAATAGGGCTCGCATTTGTGAAACAGATTCTGCAGAAGACATCCTATAGGGTCTACGCTACTGGAAGGAGAAGTGAAACGCTGAAAGCCGCCGAGAGCCTAGGCGCTCTAGCACTGAGAGATAACAATCTGGCTGTAAGAGAGAGCGGGATAGTAGTCATAGCTGTTAAGCCTTTCCATTTCCCGCAACTTTTATCAGAAGTCGAGCCTGAGAACTGGAAGGGAAAAATAGTAGTCTCCCTAATGGCCGGCGTCAAGCTTGACACACTTAGGGCTGCGATTCCAGGCGCCCGTGTCTTTAGGGCTATGCCAAACCTCAATTCATATGTAGGTTTCTCATCTACTGCTGTGGCCGAGAACGGCTATGATGACACAAGCAGAACAGTGGAAGAGTTCCTGAAGATCTTCGGGAAGGTCTACTGGGTACCAGAAGAATATCTCGATATCTGGACTGGTCTAGCTGGTAGTGGCCCAGCTTTTATAGCGGAAATCATTGACGCGATGGCTATGGGGGCAGTTGCCGCTGGCATGCCCCGGGAACTCAGCTATGAAGCAGTGCTAGACGTTTTAGAGGGTACTGCGCGCCTACTCAGAAGCAGGCTCTACCAGCACCCGGGACAGCTTAGAGACGCTGTGACTACGCCTGCGGGGACAACAATAAAAGGCCTGATGGTTCTGGAGAGCGGCGGCGTCAAAGCTGTATTGATGAAGATGGTTGAGGAGGCTTCTAGGAGGTCTCGCGAGATTGGCGAAGAGATAAACTTGAAAATTCTCGAAAAGATAAGACAAAGATGAATTTTTAAATGAGGAAAAATCTAGACGAATTTCTCGAGTATCATTTTGAAGGAGGGCTCTACTTCCCTTATCACAGCGCGCGCTGACAGTTTCAATGTCAGCAAAAAGACAGTCTGCGAAGAGAATCTGAGAAAGACTAAGCCTTCATAACGTAAAATTAAAATTTTTGTACGAGTAAATGTTGGCGTGAAAACCAAGCATATCCTAATTATTATTGCAGTGTTGCTTGCCGTATCCCCGTTGTTGGGACTTCTCCTGGGTAAATGGGTAGACTACTGGAGAATAGCCACAAATCTCGGAGACGAGCCTGCCTATATCGCGTTAACTATTCTGCTCTTTTACTTGGTAGACCCCCATCTGGGCGTGAATGTCCTTATAGCACTCTCTACTGGTGCCTGGCTCCACGTATTTATGAAGAACCTATTTAAGATGCCTAGACCACCCAGCGAGCTTTGGCTTGCACCCGCAGAGGGCTATGGTTTTCCAAGCGGACACGCTACTACTTCAACAACTTTCTGGACAAGTCTGTCACTTGAGACTAGAAGGAGAGAGGTATACCTGTTAGGCGCCGTCACAGTTGCAATCGTGTGTTTGTCGAGGATTATTCTCAACGTGCATTATCCAGTAGACGTGGCAGGCGGAGTTATTCTAGGACTGTTTTCCTCGTTTAGCGTCTACTACGCTACCAGTAAAATCACCTTAAAGCCCTGGTTGGCGTCCCTTGCTTTAGCGTTGTATGGTGTTGCCGTTTCGGTGCTGACTTTTGTGCAGGGAGAACTTAACTTTGTGAGGCTTGGTGGATTATTGGTCGGATTGGCTGTCTACCCATTGATAAGAGAAAAAATTATTTTAAGGAAAGAGTCTCTCTTAACGAAAACATTTCTAGCCCTCGTGGCCCTTGTACTTGCTTTTGGATTTACACAGGTTGCAAAAAGCCAAGCCCCTCTTGCCCAGTTTATTCTTTACCTAGCTACGGGCTCCATAACGGTATCCCTTCCACTATTAAGAAGCAAGAGTGGAAGAAAAACTACGGGTTAATTTTTAGATATTCTAGATATTAGTGAATTTTTTAACTGTCTCTGCGTCAAGCCTCTTTACGAGCTCGACTACGAGGCGTACAGCGTTTTCAACATCGCTAATACTCACAATGCTTACATGGCTGTGTATGTGTCTAGTCGGAACCCCTATAACTATGCTTGGCCTTCCCCCCTTGTAGAGGTGCAACCTGCCGGCATCCGTCCCGCCACTGACAGCCGACAGCTGATATGGAATCTTTGCCTCTTCAGCCACCTCGATGACAAACTCCTTGAATCTTGGGTTTGGAATCATTGATCTATCCCATACAACTATTGTGGGCCCCTTGCCTACCTTTGCCTGGGCCTCGCTCGGCTTTATCCCAGGAACATCTCCAGCAATGTCTACTTCTGTTACAATTGCTACGTCGTGGTCAGCTATCCAGCCAACCGTCTCGGCTCCTCTTAGACCTACCTCTTCTTGCACGGTTGCAGCCGCGTAGAGCGTGTTTCTGTGCTCTATATTGTTTTCCCTGAGGTATCTGAGTGCTTCTAGTGCAATAAATGCTCCTATCCTGTCGTCTAGGGCCTTAGCCATTATTCTGTCTGGGAATGCGGTCTTCATGAAGGGGGACCAGGGAGCGACGGGGTCGCCAACCCTTATGCCTAGTTTTTCAACCTCCTCTTTGCTTGTAGCGCCTACATCAATGTACATCTGGTTTATCTGGACGACTTTTTGTCTTTCTTCTGGAGTAAGCAAGTGCGGGGGCTTGCTAGTAATAACGCCATATACTGGCCCATTCTTGGTTCTAATAACTACACGCTGTGCAAGAAGGACTTGATCGAACCATCCTCCTAGAGGCACAAATGTGAGAAAACCCTCCTGGGTTATGCTTGTAACCAGGAAGCCGACCTCGTCGACGTGCCCGGCTACTAGTATTTTTGGGGTGTCCGAGGAACCTTTCTTTACAAGTATGAGTGAGCCAAGGTTGTCCCTTTTTACTGAGTCGGCGTACCTCGAATAGTGTTGCTTTATTAATTCCATTACTGGTTCTTCAAAGCCGGATGGGGCGACAATTTCTGTTACATCTTTTAAGAATTGAAGCTCTTTTTCTGTTATTTTGTAGTTTGACACGAGAATAACAAAACCGAGAAAAATATAAAAATTTTAGGTTTAAAAACCTACATATTTTTCTCTAGGCGCCCCGCATACTGGACACTTTTCTGGAGGCTCTTCACCTATGTAGGTATGGCCACATACGGGACAAATCCAAACTTTGCCTTTTATCTGGAAATCTTTCCCTTCTTCTGCGGATTTTAGGGCTTCCTTGTAAAGTTCCGCGTGGATTTTTTCGGCTTCGAGGGCCCATCGAAAACTTCTCACAGCTTGCTTTTCTCCTTGTTCCTCTGCAATTTTGATATAAATTGGGTACATTTCCTCTACCTCAAACTCTTCTCCCCTGATAGCAAGCTTAAGGTTTTTAACTGTTGTTCCTGGACCTATGGGTGCACCTGAAACGACCTTAGCGTCCTCGTCGAAATCCCTCAAAATGTTATAGTGATTAGAGGCATGCACATACTCTGCATGAGCGATAGCCCTGAATAGCCTAGCAATGTTGGGGAAACCTTCTCTCTCTGCTTGTACAGCAAATACTAGGTAGCGCATATGTGCCACGGATTCTCCTCCAAAGGCCGATAGAAGTGCATCTTTAGTCATTGATTTCATTGTTTATAATTTTCTTATTCAAACTTTGACATATAAAAATATAACGTTTGGTGCTAAAAATAAACGAAAACGTCTAGAATTTATACCTAGTTTTTTTAACTCTCTTCACGAACTAGTCATTTCTTTCACTTCGCAGTTTTTTAATGAAAGTGTCTCGACATACTGGACAACAAAAATAATGTGTTGTATTCCTATAGGTGTAGGTGTATGGTTTTCCTCTAATTCTTTCTCCACAGGTTTCACATGTAACGTTGCTTAAACCAGAAGCTACAATAGCGTCTTTAGCGTCAAAGTTTGTTTCGATACTAGAAACGATTCTTATCTCGGCCTTTGGATCAACCTGTTCCATTAAGGAAACCAACTTTTTTAGATCCTCTAGAGAGAATATTCTCCCCAAAACAATGGTATTGGGATTGCTGTTCGTTGTTATATATAGTTCCCACACCATTGCTTGACTAAGCTTCTCTGTCACTTTTGTCTCACTTGTGAACATGATCAAAACAAGTATTCCTCCAAGTTTTTCAGTGTTGAAAACTGGGAAAAAGCCCTTGATTATCCCACTTCTATTGATTTTTTCTATTCTCTGCCTGGTTGTCTGTCTACTGATGTTGAGCTCGCGGGCTATCTCAGAGACAGTTATCCTGGGGTTTTTAGCCAGTAGCTCGAGAATCCTTAGATCCAAGTTATCAAGCATAGCATGACAGTTATTGCAGAAAAGTTATATATTTCTATGGCAACACAATACGTGTTTTTCTGCGATTGCCAATTACTTGTCAAGAGCCTTACGTGTAAAACTTTTGCTTAGATTTTTAAAAAAAGACAAAGTATGTTAAAAATAACAGGAATCTTCTACATATTAGCAACCATCATAGTAGCGATGCTTCTAGCAATCTACATCATTAGCTCATCTGCCTCTAGAAAACTGGCTTCGCCTCCAAAAAACCAGGAGCTGGAACCCGCGCGCTTCATACGAAACATCGCTTAAAGCAGATGTTGCAAATGAGTCTCCTTGGTCAAAATTTGTTTCCATATTAGAGACGAATTTTATCTCTACCGTGGGATCGATCTTCTCCCAAAAGAAAAACTCGTTATAAAGTCGCTTCTGACAAAAACTTTACAGGGAGTTTGCTGATAAGTTGTTCTTTCGCTACCATTTCGCTTTCCCTTTTCAGGAATAATGCTAATCCACCTATTTTTTGGGCAACGGCGATTACATAGCAGTCGGCTAAAGCTAGGCCAAGTTGTTTTTTCAATTCGCCTGCTACGATAGCTGTCTCCTTGTCAATATTGACAGGGGTAATTTTTGTCTTTAACCAAGAGATATAGTTGAGGGCTTCCTCGTTTGCATTCTTAACGCCTGCCAATTGATAAATCCTCGAAGCTATATAGAGAGTCTCGCTTAAAGTAGGGATGGCGACAAGCAATTTCACAGTACCTAATCTTTGTGCATTGAACAGTTGTTCTACTTTTTCTCTGTATGGAGAATTCCTAATAATTTTTTCTACTATTACGCTTGTATCAAGGACGTAAGATTTCATGGTATTTCTTCTCCTCTACGTGTCTCTCTTCTTCAAGAAGCTTGTCTACAACTGCTGGGTCGATCTCGACTTCTTTTGGTTTAAGGGGTTTCAGAATTATTATGCCTGGGGAAGCCTCAGCTATAACTTCGCTTTCCTCTTCGATACCGCTTGCTAAGCGAAGCTTTTTTGGAAGAATTATTACACCCTTTTTCCTTACTTTTAGCACTACAGTCATAATTGGTTCACCATATAGGTAAAGTTTAACTAAAGATAAAAGTTTAACTTTCAACCTTATGTTTGACCAGTTAAAGATTTCCCATATCTTCTCAAAAATCTTGTCCGCTAGTCTTCTTTATTTTTGCATTATCACTAGTTTTTAGAGAAAGCCTCTATGAAAAAGTTATATAGTTTTTGCTTCAAATTTTTAAACGACCAAACATGCTAACAACAGCAATTATTTACCTCTTAGTAACCATCATCGTAGTAATACTCCTAGTGGTCTACATTATTAGCTCATCAGCTTCTAAAAAGCTAGCTACGCCTCCGAGAAAAACCGGTAGCTGGAGCCCAAGAGACTTGGGCTTCGAGTATGAAAAAGTAGAGGTTAAGACTGCTGACGGCTTGACTCTTAGGGGCTGGCTAATTCGAAGAGGCTCCGAGAAGACTGTAATAGTGATACACGGCTATACCTCCTGCAAGTGGGATGAATGGTACATGAAGCCCGTCATCAATATCCTTGCTAGACACGATTTTAACGTAGTTGCCTTTGACATGCGTGCCCACGGGGAAAGCGATGGAGAAAAAACAACGCTTGGCTACCGTGAAGTGGACGATATAGGCGCAATAATAAACTATCTTAAAGAGAGAGATCTCGCAAGCCGTCTCGGGATAATTGGATACTCGATGGGTGGAGCAATAACGCTTATGTCCCTTGCTCGGTATGAAGAGTTGAAGGCTGGGGTCGCTGATAGCCCCTACATTGATATAAGGGCCTCGGGTAAAAGATGGATAAACAGGGTCGGCGCTCCGTTAAGGTATATACTTCTGGCTTCTTACCCACTCATAATGAGGCAAACGGCTAGCCGTACGGGGGCGTCGCCGGAGAAACTAGTAATGTACCAGTATGCAAAGTCCATCACAAAGCCATTACTCATAATAGGTGGGCAACAAGACGACCTCGTAGCTATAGATGAGGTTAGGAAGTTCTATGAGGAAGTCAAAAAGGTAAACAGTAATGTTGAGCTTTGGGAGACCACTTCGAAACATGTATCAGCGATACAGGACTACCCGAGAGAATATGAAGAAAGAATTGTAGGCTTCTTTAACAGGTGGTTGTAATGGCCGGGAAAGCGCCTAAAGTAAGAATAGTTACATTCTCGCTCGCACTCTTCGTCCTTTTCTACTTCATGGGCTACTACATGTTAAACCCAATATTGAAGACACTTCATGAAGAAGGACTTATCCCTGGAAAAACCGAGGTCGAATGGCGCTTTAATGCTGGATTAATAGCGACTATCCTCCAGGGTACAGGCCTCGTACTCTCGTTCGTGTGGGGCATCCTAGCAGACAAGATTGGCCGCCGCCAAATATTGTTCCTCCTTGGAATAACGATGGGGATTGGCCTGCTTCTCGTCTCTACAGCTAGAAGCTACACTGAGCTCCTCCTTTATTTTGTCCTATTCGGGCTAGGCTATGTTGGGGTGGGACCAGTAATTTATGCATTTATCTCAGACGCGCTACCTAGCCAGAGCAGGGGAAAGGGATATGCGGCATACTATGTCTCAAGCGTGCTGGCAATGATACTTGGATTAATTGTTGCCGGAGTTTTGCTACAATGGCGCACCGCCTACTTGGTCTCTGGACTAGCAACTTTCATTTTCGCCGTTATCCTGTTCATTTCTTCTAGAGGAATAACCATAGGCTATTCGGAAAAGAAGGCTGAAGAAGTCAAAAAGTATTCCCTCCGCGAAGCCCTTCCAAGTCTAAAGAAAAAGACGGTCCTACTCATACTGCTAATGATTATTCCTTGGACGATCCCATGGGGAATGCTCAGCATATGGTCTATCGACTACATTTCAACAAAATGGGGGGTCCCAACTGGAACAGCCTCCCTAATCATCGCTGCGGCAACTGCCTCAATAGCATTGGGACACATCATAGGGGGTACTCTGAGCGACCGCTTAGTAAGTAGGGGCGACACAAGTGGGAGGGCAAAGATCTCAATAATCGGTGTCGCGGTGGGATACATAGCCATGCTACTTATGTTGATTTACCCGTACCCCTACGGGGACACTTCTATCTCTGCCCTCTTCCTCCCAGCGCTACTGGCTGTTGGAGGAATGATGTTCACTACTTTCGCATATCCAAACATAAACTCGGTTCTAAGCGATGTGATAATTCCCGAGCACCGTGGAACAATTTTTGCTTTTTACAGCGTCCTCAACAATCTTGGCTGGACACTGGGACCAACTGTCTACACTTTGCTTCTCTCGACCTTCGCAAACACGATGGGACAAATCCAAGCGATGACAAGTGCCGCCGTCCTAATTGTGTCTCTCTGGCTAATAGCACTTCTTTGCTGGATTGGCATCTATAGAAGCTATCCAAAAGAAAAGCTCTAGAAAGGGACAAAATTATATCAGTTTTTTCTTTATTATCTGTTCGGCTATTTCCTGTGGGGTCAGTTTCTTTACTCCGAGCATGTTTGCCAGTCTCTGTAGTTGCGTTGGGATAAAGCCCTTCTCTTCGAGGAAAGATATGTCGGTCAAAACCTCTTCTGTAGGTCCATCCCTTATAATTTTTCCCTTCTCAAAGACAATTATCCTCTTAGCAAACATTCCCAAGAGATCCAAGTCATGCGTGATGACAACGACAGATTTTCCGTTGCGGTGTAGGTTTTCAAGAACTCTGAATAACTGTAGGCACCTCCCATAGTCTAGCCCAGTTGTTGGCTCGTCAAGGATTAGGACGTCTGGCTCCATTACAAGGACGCTTGCAATTGCAAGCCTATGTTTTTCTCCAAAGCTGAGAGCATGCGGCGGAAAGTTCAGTGGCTTGATCAAGTCTACGCTTTCCAGAACTCTCCCCACGGCGTCTTTGATTCTGATTTCTGGGTATCCTAGGTTCCTCAGGGCGAATCCGACTTCGTCGAGGATTGTAGACGAGAATATCATGAGTTCAGGGTTCTGATGGACAAATCCAACTTTACGTGCGAGGTCAGATACGGGCGTCGTTTTCGTGTCCATCCCGTCTACGAGGACTCTGCCTGATATAGGCTTAAGTAGCCCTACAGCTAGTTTTGCAAATGTTGTTTTCCCAGCCCCGCTGTGGCCAATTACACCTATAAATTCGCCACGGCCAATCTCTACGCTGAGGTCTCTTATCTCGAATCCCTTGTCCCCGTAGTTAAATGATACCTTGTCGAAAACTATCATTTGGACCCCACCCCCAACTTCCAGCTATCCTCCAACTTTACTGGTATAGGGATATCGATACCCTTTTTCCTCAACTCGTACGCTACCTCGGCTATGCCTGGAGGCCTAACGCCGTACCTCTGGATATCCTCTACCCTAGAGAAAACTTCCTCCGGCTTCCCTTCAAGAAGTATTGTGCCCCTACCCATAACTGCAACCCTGTCCGCCGCCTCGACTGCCCATTCCACTCTGTGCTCGGCAACTAGAATTGTCAAGCCCTCTTTCTTTAACTGGTTGATGGCTTCCAAAACGAGTCGGGTGCCTCTGTGATCTAGCATTGATGTCGGCTCGTCCAGTAGCAAAACCTTTGGCTTTATGGTTAAGACACTCGCTATGGCTATTAGTTGTTTCTCGCCTCCAGAGAGAGACTGGGGATCCTTGTCCAGCAAGTCATAAAGGTTCAGCACATGGGTAACCCAGTCTATACGTTTCTGGATCTCTTCCTGCGATAGACCAAGGTTCTCGGGACCCATTGCAAGCTCTTCGATAACAGACCTTGTAATAACCTGCATCTCGGGGTTCTGGTAGACCAGCCCGACCACGCCTACAAGCTGTTTATAGCCAGCCCTCACAACGTCTACTCCCTCAACTGTCACTTCGCCCTCAACTGTTCCAGGAATCAACGATGGAACTAGCCCCGCCAGAATCCTGAAGAGTGTGGTCTTCCCACAGCCGCTCGGCCCCATAATTACGACCATCTCTCCCTTATTGACTTGGAGGTCTACGGCCCTCACAGTCCACGTGTCCGAGCCAATATACTTGGCGCTTAGGTTCCTAACAACTACAGAAGGCCCCATAAAAGTATCACCCCATAGAATATTATTGAGAACAATAAAAACAAAGTATCCCTCTTGACCCATTTTGGCTCTAAGAGGTAGGTCCTCTTCTTAGAATAACCAACATACCTGGATGCGAGAACCATGCTCAAGTCCCAGACATCGCTTAATAGTCTCGAAATAACTGGGACAATTATTGGAATATACTTTCTAAGTCTCTCAGGTATACTTCCTTTATCGAGTGCCAGACCTCTGAGTCTTTGCACATCTATAACGTCCCTTGTAGCCTTCACCATTGTCGGCAGAAGGCTTACCGCTATGACAAAGGCTGTGGAAAGCTTAGGGGGCACCCTGATTTTTTCGAGTGTCCATGAAACATGGTAAGGCTTTGTTGTAACAAAGAACGTTATAAAGGCGAAGACTGGACTCATTATCAGGAAGAATTTACCGCTTGCAACTAGGAGCCCTACGTCTGTCACTTTGATTATCCACAGGTCTAGAACTAATCTTCCTTGGTTGCTGTACATCCCAGCCCACACCAGTGTAGTTATCAAGAGGAAGATAAGCGAGTTAAAGATCAGTATTGCCGCTAGTCCTGCCCCTATACCAGATAGTATTAGAGCTACTATAGTAGAGACAAATATTGGGAAGCTCTTAAGACCATTAAACTGCGTAACAATGGAGGCGGCAAGGACTAGTAACGCCCAGACAAGTTTTGCACGTGGGTCTAGGGAGTGGAAGAAAGACCTTCGCTCGATATAGAGCCCGCTCAACAAGTGGAGGACACCTCATTTTATGGAGATAGAAAAACAAATTATAATTTTAAAGCTTTATTTTGACAAAGTTGAAGCCTGTGGCTGTACCCTGTCTTTCCAGTACAAGCCGCGGGACTTCACGATTGGGAACAAGATGACACCGAGAATTGGTGACAAAACTGCGTTTACAGTAATGTTGTTTATAAGGATCGATGTTGCAATAATAGCCCATATAACGAACAGTGGTAGACCAACGACGTTTTGCATTATGTCTAGCCACCAGCAGATGTAGAGCGCACTGACAAATGCCTGTACTATGACGCCCCAGATGTAGAACTCGCCTATGGACGAAGCATTAGAGAAACTGTGGTCCCTGACAAACTTGTAGGGTATATATGCTATCAGGAAGTTTCCAATGAAGCCTCCTATTGAGCCGACGCCGAAGTAGCCCGCGAGTATGTCTGCAAGGAGATTGCCTATCGCGACTCCTACAGCTCCTGGAATCCCAAAAAACATTCCGAATAGTGGAGCCAGAGAGTTTGCCGGTCTCAGCCAGGTAAAGCCTGGCACAATTGTTATTGGAGCTGTGGCCGCCAGTAGTCCTCCATATACAGCCGCGCTAAGTGCAACGAGAGCTATGTCAATAACGCTCCAGTCTCCAATCCCCATCCTGTTCTTCGCTAGACCTTTTGACGTAATAGTGTAGCCTGCAATTTCTAACAAGAAGACAATAGTACCAAGGATCCAAACGATGGCGCCAATAGCGAAGACAAGGCCGTGTGCAGTCATGAAGAACTGGGATATTGGGAAAATGCTCCATGGATCCTTTGGATTTGTCTGGAGGGCCTGCCAGAAGCCATAGAATATTGCTATGACGATTAAAAGCCCTATTGCTATTGAAAGGTAATATAGGATTTTTGTGGTGTTCACAATATTTAAAAATATGAGAAAAATATAAATCTTTTCTGTTGAAAACTGAAATAAAATTTAAAAAGTCAAGCATAAAATTGTTTTAAATATTAGTCTTCCAGACCCTCCACGCTCAAAATTTCAAGCGCGAAGTCCCACTCGTTATAGTAGAGGTTCTTCCCGCCTGTTTCGGCTTCTCCTCTCTGACTATCAACGGGGTCTGATCTGAGGTGTTTCTTAGGAGGGTCGAACTGTGTATACACCTCGATATTAGAGGCAAGCCTGTAGCCCTCGATGGAGCCTAAATAGAACTGGTTTCTCCACTCTCCTCCCTTTCTCTTGTTCCCAAAACTTGGGTCAGCGTAGAGCCAGCCATATGGCTCAAGATAGAATTGTGCCCAGTCATGCATCCCTGGCGAAAGAGGATTCATGTACCACCCGGACTCCCATCTGGCCGGTATGCCAGCTAGCCTGCAAAGTGTGATAAATAGTAGCGCTTGCATCCCACAGTCTCCCCGTTTCTCTCTAGCTACATATTCTGGGATATTGTCGTACAGAAGGTAGTCTTGGGCATAGGTGTATCTAACATTCCCCGTCACCCATTCCCATATCCTCTTCACCTTTTCGTAGGGGGTAGACGCTCCCCGTGTAATTTCCTCGGCGAGCTTCCTCAAAGGCTCTGTGAAGACAATGTGTGGGGGTCTCTCAGAGGTATATTCCCTATATACCTCTGACTCCGTGTCGATATATGCCTCTTTGGGGTCTATCTCCACGTGGAAGCCCCTTGAGACAAAAGTATATTCGATCCAGACCTCTCTTTCTTCTCCTTCAAGCTCGAAATATACAGTCCGCTGAGGATGATCCGGTGGAGCAATATACTTTGGCTTCTTGCTTGCGTCTAGAATTCTTACACTAATATTTGTTGTCTCATCCCGTGGCAAAGGAATCCAGACCCTGACGACCTCGCCGTATTGATGGGCAGGCTTTCTGAGAGATATAGACGCTTTAACGTGATATTTCAACGGGAGCACAAAGCCTCCTCCCTTCTCTTTAGCGGCCTTAAGTACTCTTTCTGCCCTCCACTTCAATACTAACTCTCCTGCATCGCTTCGCTCATCATTTTTTGCTCTTTTTCTTTGCTTAAGGTCGCCACAAAGCCAATACGTGTTTGCCTTGAACCTCCTGTGGATCCTCAGAGACCCTTCGAGAATAATGGAGTCGATGCACCCCCTCTTTATAAGTTCATGGAATTCTTCTTCCCTTAAATCCCATATGTCTTTCCTCAGAGCTCTGAACGCCTCGTCAAACGAGAAGGGGTACTCGTAGCCCAGCCTATTTAGCCTTTCAATCTCTATTTCGAGGCGCTCTCTCAGAGGGGGACTCGAGTCCTGCAAGTAGGCAAGAATTAGCTTCTTTGCCTCTTCAGCCTTGCCCTCACTGATAAGGGATCCTATTTCGGTTGGCAGTTTTTCCTTTAAGGGCAACAAAATATTTGGACACTTCTGAGAATAACTAGGCATAATTGTTCAGTCTTTGCCTTGCTATTAAATTTTGTTTCCGGGGAAAGGCACAGTGTAATCCTCAGCTATGAAAATGTTTTCGTTCTTGAGGCACTAAGTTTATTAACATGAATTAATACTATTTAATTACTTGGTGTTGAACATCAGGTTAGCCCTTCTAGGTCCCCCGGGCGTGGGCAAAGGAACATATTCAAGCATTCTAAGCAAAGAGCTTCGTATTCCACACTTATCCACTGGTGAGCTATTGAGAAGAGAAATCAGCCTGAAGACTGAGCTGGGAAGAGAAGTTGAGTCCTACGTTTCACGGGGACTACTCGTCCCAGACAAGATAGTAAACGATATAGTTGCAAAAAGACTGTTCGCTAGTGACTGTGCTAATGGCTTTATTTTGGATGGATACCCTAGGACACTTCCCCAGGCAGTATTTCTTGAGGAACATTTTCCACTTGACAAAGTTGTCCTTCTCCAAGCAAGCCTAGAAACAATCATAGAAAGGATATGCGGGAGACTATACTGCCCAAACTGTGGAGAAACTTATCATGTCTCCTGGAAACCCCCCAAGAGGGACAACATATGTGACAAGTGTGGTGCAAAGCTAACTAGAAGAATAGATGATTCGCCAGAAGTCGTCAAGAGAAGGTACGAGGAATATCTTGCAACAGTATCACCGGTGGTAGATTTTTACAAAAAGCTTGGGAAACTTGTTCCTTTTAGGGCAGAAGGCGACTCTCAGATCCTCGCATACAGTTTGCTGAGGGAATTGTCGAGCTCGAGAACAGAAATACTGGTAGAAAAATAGATTTTTGAGCATTTTTGTATATACAAACATAGATGGAAAGCCAAATTGGAAGATTTCAAGTAATGGCTCTACTTCAGGCGGCCCGCTACTATGTCTTGACAGGTGACCTAGAAAAAAGCTACTCTTTTGGATTAAACAGAGCTATATTCTATGCTTGGGCCAAAAGGAGAGGAGTCCCAGTCGCCGCTTCCCGTCAAAGGCTGGCAAGAGATGTTTCCATGGAAAAAGACGAGGAGGGCAAAACTATAGTATATGTGGGTGACGAAGCAGCCTACCTCGGCAAAAACGGCTGGTTCACTATGGGCGACCAAGACCAGACACCAGAGCTATTTGAGAGAGAAGTAAAAAACAGGATTGAGAGAATTATGCCTTTTGAGGATGCCTGGAGGCTGGCTGTAGAGTACGTCAAGTCGTTTGATAAGAAGACTCTGCTTAGCCAGAAAGATTTTTACGAGAAGGTGTATCTACCGGTTCGAGATACTTTCCCAAATCTCCCAAAGAAAAGCAACAAACAATTGTCGCTTCTAAGTTTCGGCAGTGAGACTCGGGATCAGTCTCCGCCGTAGCCCTCACAACTCGGTCCTAGCAAACCTCATCATCAGAAATTTATCTAGACAGCACTAAATTAAGTGTATTTCCTCGTCGTCCTCGTCCATCTGGAAGAGGTGGAGGAATGCACCCCAGATCAATATATTCTTGGATGCTTCCTCGACTCCTCCTGGATAATACTTCTCAACTATTTCTCTGAATTCATCTACACTAATCTTCTTCCTCTGTTTCAGTAACCCTAGGATCTCGCCAAGTGGCTCAACGTTTGCGATTGCCCCTTTTAATAGGCGTTTCAGGCTTTTTGGATCGCTCCTAGCAACTTTTCTGCCAAGATCCGTCAAGCGGAGGTTTCCGGAATGAGACTCTACTAGACCCAGTGCCTCTGCAACGTCAATTGCCTTGGGGAGAATCTTTATGTTTTCATAAACCGCGTCGCCAACATACATAGAGTCAATCTGGCCTCCTGCACTATTAAGTACTTCTACTAGTCCTAGTACGTGGTCAGGGGAAACGTCCCGAGGCAAGACAACTTTTTTCTTTGACTCACTTGACACCTTAATTCTTCACCTTGCCTAAGATAATTCTTTGCTAAGATTTTTATTCTTTACGGTTTTGTCTTTGTAAGTTGAATAATGGCTGGCTGAGACAATGGGGATCCTCGACCTGATGGTTGCATTGGGCTATAGCCTTGCTAGGATGCTAGTTGCCTACATAATATCAGTATTATTGGCTCTCCTCGTAGGTACAGCTATGGCCAGAAACAAGTTAATAGAGGCTGTAACTTTACCTATCCTAGACATACTCCAATCCATACCTATCTTGGGGTTTTTCCCAGTCGTTCTCGTGTTTTTTGTAGGAAATCTTCCAAAACCCTTTGGTCTAGAGGCTTCAGCAGTCTTCCTTATTATTACCAGCCTCGTGTGGAACATGATTTTCGGGGTATACGCATCCATAAAATCGCTAGACCCCTCGATATTCGACATGGCACAGGTTTATTCCTTTGGGCCGGCATCCAAGTTCTTCTATATTTATACCCCTGCCTCGAAATCGGCTCTTCTCGCAAATACCCTGGTATCCTGGGCCGGTGGATGGTTCTTCCTAACATCTGCAGAGGTTATCTCACTAGGGGAAGAGGAATATAAACTCAGAGGAATCGGAACCTTTATCCTTGAAAGCTTCAACAGTGGGGACTATATTAGTTTCTATATGGGTATAGGGGGGCTGATCCTAACGATACTATTAACCTACATTATCTTATGGAACCCTGCGATTGTTTTCCTCTGGAATCTGCCATTACTAAACATCAAAATTGTCTATGAAAAACTCTCATCAATCGTCTCTATGCTATGGAACTTCATCAAAGAAGTCTTCATATTCATAGAAAAGAAAATAACAGTCCCGAAAGTCTTCTCAAAGGCAATTGGGTTGTTTTTCGCGGTTTTCATTCTTTACTATCTTTTAAACAGTTTCGCCGGGCTCTTAAGCTCGGACATTTACGACGTAGCGTTGAACTTTGCCAGAGAACTCCCAACAAGCTTGTTCCATGTCTCCTTGATACTCATAATTTCCTTCCTTTTATCCCTTGGGATAAGCTATGCCACCTACAAGAGTAGAGAAATGGGATACATATTTACACTAAGCGGAGAATTGCTGGCATCAATTCCAGCCATCATTTGGTGGCCCCTACTGGCTCAAATCGCCTTGGCATCAAGCCTAGGCCCATACCTTGTCTCGCTTATTGTTCTATTACAGGGAGCCGCTTGGTATCTCTTCTTCAATATTATAATTTTTGGCCTTTCCAACATTAGGAGGGAGCACGAAGAACTCGCACAAGTATACAAGATAAAAGGATGGTATTTTGTAAGGACAATTTTCCTTCCATCAATCTTTCCGGCAGTGGCAAGCGGGCTGTTGAGCGCCTGGGGCGGGGCTTGGAATGCAACGGTCGTTGCAGAGTACGTGGTTTTGTCGGGGCGAACTTTCGACATGGGTGGAGTTGGAGCCTTGCTTAATAGATACACAGTCGAAGGTAAGACTACAGAGGTTGCTCTAACCGCACTTCTCTTATCGCTTGTAATCGTGATAATAAATAAAATGGTCTGGTCGAGAATTTTCTCAAGGATAAGTAGTGGCTATACAGGTGAATAAGAGTGCAACCCGTAATCTCTGTTAGGAACGTTGTAAAGACATTCAAGGAGGGGGGCAAGGCACTCCTAGTCCTCGACGGGATTACATTTGACATAGGCGAAGAGTTTGTCGCAATCTTGGGGCCAAGCGGATGCGGAAAAACAACTTTGTTAAGGATAATTGCCGGTCTAGAAAAGGCGGACAGCGGCGAAATCGTTTTCACACACAAGGACGCACAAATAGGATTTGTTTTTCAGTCTCCAACTCTACTGCCATGGATGACTGTTCTAGAGAATGTAGCCCTACCACTAAGGGTTAGGGGAACGTCGTGGAGGGAGGCAGAGGAAAAGGCTAGGAAGTACCTATCACTTGTGGGCCTCCAGTCTTTTGAGAACTTCTATCCCCGCGAGCTTAGCGGCGGGATGAAGCAGAGGGTTAATATCGCGAGGGCCCTGGCTATAGAGCCTCTCATTCTATTAATGGATGAGCCCTTCAGCCAGCTAGATCCCTTGACAGCGGAGTCCCTGAGGTCAGAGGTCTTAGATATGTGGCAGTGGGGTGTCACGAGTGTCCGAACAATAGTCATGGTCACGCACAATGTTGACGAGGCAATCTTCATGGCAGACAGGCTTGTGATTTTTACAGCTAGACCAGCCAAGGTAGCAGCAATTATCCCCGTTGAGATCCCGAGACCTAGGGATAGAAGGTCTCCAGAATTCCAGAAAATAGAGGACAAAGTCTACGAGTATATAAGTGCATAGCCCGTATTTTTTCTTTTATTGCCAGAAATTTTTATAACAACACATGTGTTTTTAGCTATGCATGATGACCCGATGGCTGAATGAGAAAAACGATGATTGCAAGGTAAGCTTCTGATACCTACTCCCTACACTTTGAACCAAGCTGTATGTATTCTGTCTCTATGTCTGGAGCTTCAACAACTAATGCAATTCCTTCACGACCATGCGGCCTATAGGCATTATGCCATTCGTCTACAACGTATATTTTCCCTGGGAGCGTTTTTACCTCTTCAATTCTTGAACCATCTCGGCTTAGGACTAGAACAATTTCTCCCTTTACGAGAAAGAATAGCTCTAGCCTTTTATGTTTCTCGAGGACGGTTACTTCTTCAAGAGAAGTATTTTCTGGTATGTAAATGCCTACCTGCCATTTGTTTTCTTCCCTGAAGACGACTTGCCACCTTTCTTTACTATTTGCCTCTATAACCTTCATAAATACCGTTTTACATATTCAAGAACGGTTTAAAGGTTTTCCTCTGTCTCTTGCATTTGCTTCTCGACTATTTTGATCCCTTTTTCACGAGACACTTGGAGAACTATGTTCTGTATCTTCTCCATTTTTTCCGAGAGCTCTTCAGGGGTAGAAGAGTAAACTGTAAAGGTTAAAGGAAAGCCTTTGCCTGTGTAAAATCTTCCATCGAGCCTTGGGAAAACATTCCTTACTTCTCTCCTGACTGCATTTATAACTTCATTGGCTTCAGTTATCTGGCACTCTAGATCTAATGAGAACGTTACTGAAAATTTTTTGCCCGTTGACTGCCTAAAAAAGTCTTGTATTCCCTTCTCGAAAGCCTCGATGGTTTCCTCAAACCTAGGCGGCGTCGCCGCTACGAATTTTTCACTTTCCAGGCTAAAAGCCACAAAGGATGGAACCGGTCCCCTCTCATTTGGAATTACATAGCTGAACTCTGGCATAACTGCGAGGTCCTCTAGGTTTTTCGGCAACTCAGCTTTGTCCATATAGAAGCTTTTCACTAGTTCGAGGGCGTCCGCGTTTACCTCTGTCCCCAAGCCAAGAACCTTTGCAACCTTGCTGACGAGTTGGGGGTTCCCAGCAACACCTGCAAGAATAATGGCATCGACCTGCTGAAAGACGTCCTCTAGCCTCTCAATCGAGAAGTTTTGTTCAACAGTTATATCCGTGAGGCCTATGGCTTCTAGGTATCCTTTTAGCCAGCCAAGAAGCTCATCAGGGTGTTCAACCTGTGGCATCGCGAGAATAGCTATCTTCATTTCTGTCTCCCTACTTAATGTGGTTGCTTATTTTTAAGACAGCGTCTTCCGGCGCTGTGTAGAGTACAAAGTGAAAGTTAGGCCACGTTATGCCCCGAATCATTGCTGACACATCGTTTACTCTGTCCTCGAGAGCTAGTGCTATAACTTCTTTCCCTTTTAGCAAGAAATACGCGATTTCAAATCCTACTCCGAGGCTTGGATAGGAGACCTCTGCCACTAGAAAGTCTGCCTCTTCAAGTAGCTTTATGTCCCTCTCGAATATTTCCCTGGGAGTCATGCCTCTGTCTATATCAAGAACATCTTCAGCAACATGCTTAGTTAATACTACGTGTCCATGCTCCTCTAGCATCCTGCATATCTGCTTTACATTGTTTAAGGCGCTCCTATCCCCCCTCATAGGAGCAGCAAGATATATTTTAGCCATCATTTCTCGACCTGGCTTGCCCTTACGGGTAGCTTTGTGGACTCTTTAACGTTTTCTAACACGACAGACGTGTAAGTTTTCTCTACACCCTCAATGTTCCGCAACTTGTTGACTACGAGCTCCCCGAGTGCGTCTACGTTGCTTACCCTAACCTTTGCCAATATGTCCCATTCACCTGTAATGATGTGAACCTCCTGCACTTCGGGTATCTTTGCTATTTCGCTTGCAACTTTTCTCTGATCCAAACCTTTTTCGCGTGAAAAAGATATGAAGATATAGGCTAGAGTGTTGAAGCCGAGCTTCTTCGGGTTCAAGATCGCTCTGTAGGCTTTTATGAAGCCCTCTTTCTCTAAACGCTTAAGCCTAGCGTGGGTAGTGGTTATCGGAGACCCTATTTTCCTGCTTAGCTCTTTCACTGTTAATCTGGCATTCTCTTGTAGGAGTTCTAAGAGGGCTACGTCTTTTTCATCAAGCATACTGCTTGAAGAGAAAATCCTGAAAAATATACTTTACTCTTTTCTATTTTTTCGAAAAATCTTCTCTTTTTTCTTCAACTTCTTTGTAAAAAATCCTTGAAACACGTTCAACGAGGCTTCCTTCATCCCTTTTCCGGGAACTTTTCTCTATGTTCCTTCTAGCCTCCTTTATTGCTAGAAGGCTAGCCCTAATTGTCGCCTCTTTTTCTATTTCCCTCAAAATTTTCCTAACAGTTTTTACCGCATTTCGTATCGTCATTGTTTCTGGGAGCGGTATCTCGAAAGAGACATAAATCATGTCGTCTTCGTCTTCCACGTCCACGAAAGAGATAAAGCCCATTGACAGTAACTCTCTAAGGGTAGAAGACAACGCGTCCTTCATAGCTTCTAGTCCGATATAGGACTTCCAGTCGGCAGCCCACTCCTCGACGTTTACAAGGGCGGAGCTTCTGCCGAACTTTACTTCATATGTTAATATGTTGCCGAAACGCAACATGTAGACAATGTTTTTATCTATGTAGGCAACAGGCTCGATAAATACTTCTTCGGGTATCTGGTTAAGCCTTACCTTCCTCAAGTCGGCAATAGGGACAGGTACAAAGTCGCCTACACCCTCGTAGAGCTCGCCGTTAATGTCGACGTAGAGGACTTCCCCGCTCTCTGAAAGAAAAGCCTTCACTTTGCCTGAGGCCACGAATCTTGCGGGTTTCTTGTATTTTTGACCCATTATACACCAATCCCGCAACAAACAAGAAAATGCAGTATTAAAGCATAATGCTACAGTTGTATCCCGCTCTAAGTGGCCATAACTTGTCCATTTTTAAAAGCACCCGGAAGATTTTTAAGCACACATAGTGAGAGAAATGGGTTTAGGCCATGTCTATACTTGGAATAATAGGCATGGTTTTGATAGTCTCAGCGTGGGTTATAAGCATAGACAGCGTACCTAGCCTGCGTCTCAGCATCCTCTATGGGCTTGGAAGCCTCTTCCTAACTATACATTCATACATTATTGGCGACGCTGTTTTCTTAATCCTCAACGCGCTCTCCTTCTCAATTTCTGTCTTCAATATCTATAGGGGTTTGCGCAAAAAACAGGTCTCAAGATAAGGGGTGAAGGGCATCCCGGCAGTGTTTTTCGATATGGGAAACACACTAGTATTTGACAGAGGGTTCGCCTATTTCTTGTCTAAGAATCTATCTGAAACTCTTGAAGAGAACACTGGAAGAAAATTTTCAAGCCAGGAAATATTAGATGCATGGAGCAAGACAAATATTCATGGAGAAGAGATTGAAACATGGGACCTCGCTCGTTCAATGTTCTTGCTAAGGTACCTCGGCTTAACACCAACCCCACAGCTCGTAGAGCTGGTTTACAAAGCAGTCCTCAAAAGCTATGTGGAGGGCTTTGAGCTCGACAGCGATGCTCTCGAAACATTAGCGAGGGTCAAAGAAATGGGGTTTAAACTTGGAATAATAACAAATGTTGGAAGCTACGAGATAGTCAAAGACAGACTAGCTGAAGTAGGCCTGATAAGATACGTAGATGTCCTCGTCGCGTCGCAAGCTGTTATATGGAAGAAGCCACACAGGAAAATATTCGAATGGTCATGCTTCTTAGCCAATGTATCGCCCGCCGAGGCTATACATGTAGGAGACGACCCTAAAGCCGACATAGAGGGCGCAAAAAACGCTGGGTTGCGGGCTATTCAGGTACTTAAAAAGGCGTCAGCTAAAAGCCCTATTGCAGATGCATGGGTTTACTCAGTTAAAGAAGTTCCAAGAGTCCTAGAAGAGTGGCTCTCCACGGGCTATATTCGCTGAGAAGAATAGCTACGAGACCTTCTATCGTTTTGCCTTTCTTATCTCCAAAAACAGCCAGTAACGTCAAACGTGGTGGTTCGCCGATAATCTTAGGTTTGATCTCAGTGCAGAAAAATGGAGCATACATGCAGAGGTCTTCGTTTCCCGGGGGCAACTTAAAGGTATCACCCGAGAAAATGCCGATAATGGCACCGTCTGCACCTTCCTTTACAGCCAGATCTCTCATCTTTACAATTTTGCTTGGAACACTTTCCTTCCTAAGCAATACATAAACTACAGTCTGCGACCCTAGCTCACGGCCATCCATGGAGCCTAGACGTTCCACGCCGAGGGCCTCTAGGATCCCATTTATAAACATGGAGCCTTTCTCTGTTAATTGGGATCCAGCCCTTAGCTGAGTAATGTAGCCTTTCTCCTTTAGACCTTTGAGATGAGCCTTTATTTTTCCCTCTCCAAGCTCAAATTCCTCTGCCAACGTTTGCCTGCCGACAAATCCATCTGTCAAATAGAGAAAAAGGAGAATAGATAAATCAAGTTTAGAACTTCCAGTGCTCATACCTCCATACAATTATGTCTCCATTTGCAAGGGTATATTTGTCTGCCGCTACAGGTCCCATCTCCAATGACTTCTTCTCGGGACTGTACTTGTACCAGAGCCACGAATATCCCTCGCTTTTTGAAATAATATTCTCCGAGACGCCGTTTACGGCTGTAACGTATGCCCCCATGGTTGAAAGCTTGTATTCTACCCTTGCAACTGCTGTTAATGCAGATAGGGCAGTCGAGCCGGAAGGTAGGGGTGTCGAGTTAAACCAGACAACCGTGCCATTGCCATAGTCAATGGCTATGTTTACAAGAACAGCTTTGCTTTCGAGTGATGAGAGACTAGACTTAAGCCTTTGATTCTCCAAGTATAGATAGGAAGCAACACTGCTTGAAGCCAGCGCCCAAACTAGCAACGCTATTAGTAGGACAGTGATAGTTTTGTTTCCTTTTTTCCCATTCACTGGCCCCTGTTGTGCCACAATTAGTTGGATTTTTATCCAATATTTATATCTTTCTTTAGGTTTCTCTTTTCCAAACCCCTTATAAGTAGCACAGTAAGAATAGAAGTAGAAAACTCCGTTAATGGACCTACACCTATAAGGTAGCCACCCATTACGGGTAAAAATAGCCCTATAAATGCGAATACAAGTGCCTTACTTATATCTAAGCCGAACAAAATGTAAAGAAGTGTAGATGTGGATAAGTCAAAGAAGAAACAAAGGAGAAAAGCTTCCAAAAATAAAACAAGACCCTGTATTACACGCCGAGATGACAAGCCAAATATGTAGGAGACTAGCCCTGCTGCAAGGGAGTTTACGATCGTCCAGAGGCCGGGATATATTAAAAGATCTGAAAAAACATACCCGAAGAAGCCGACCATTAAACCAATTTTACTGCCAAAAAGATAGGAAGCAACAAAAGCCAGTGCCAGTGGGATATTTAGAAACTGCATTGAAGTAACCGCGTTCTTGAGAAGCCTAAAGACTGTTGCCATGGAGACGAATACAGATACTACAGCTATTGTCCTCGAATTCACGTGGATTTTTGGATAAATATCCAATATAAAAACCTTGACACAACTGGTAAAACTCTCAGAGCCAAGTAGAAGAGTACAGCGCCAAGCAACACCATGAATATTATCAAAACAACGGTTTCTGCGTTTCTACGGAGCTCCAGCTCTAGGCCCGTCGGTTCCTTACCGATGAATTTTTCAGCTATCGCGAATAAGGTCAGCATCATAATTATGGTAAACATCATGAATAGAAGGATTAGCCATGAAAAGGCAAGCTTCTCCATATTTAGCCCTGAAGCCATGAAAGTATCTGTGAGAACTGCTGTTCCGTGATACAGAGCTTAATATCTAGACAGCCCTCAACGATTAGTCCTTTATGTGTCTTGTTGCTCCAGAAGATAAGTGTGGGTGTACCAGTAAAGCCCTGTTGCATAAGGTTCCTGGAAAACGCCTGTATGTCCGACTGGTAGCTATTCAGCAATGGTGCGCACTTATCTAGAATGTTTTTCCCAAAATACTTTGCAACCGTCTTGTTTGCATCTGCCATGGTGGTTGCGGTTCCAGAGATGTATAGGTGGTATAGTTCTTGTGATACATTGAAATATGCGTAGCCGTCCTTGGTCTGGTTGTATGCACACTTCGCTATCGCATGCATTGGGACAACTTCTGAATGTATTATTAGATCCACAAATACTACTTGTAGTTTTCCGGTCTTTGCGTAGTTATATAACATGTTTCCAGTAGAGTTTATGAGCATTGCACAGTATGGGCAGTGATAGTCCTCCAAGATGAAGAGCAGGTTGTCCGAGTCGCCTATTTTTACTCCTTTCCTGAGGAGGTCTGGATTTGGAGGAGCAAGTATTTCGTATGTCTGAACACCCAAGTATTGTAATACCTGACCGACGACGTCCTCTCTAAAAGTGTAGTAGTTCTTGCCGAGGGGGACTACGTACTGGTACCCGGAAGAAAGGTTATAGTTTGATTTGAGGACTATTGCTGGTAGACGCGTTAAGTTTATGCCCAGCGAGTTTACAGAGACTTGCTGGACGCTTGTTATGTTTGAGAGGGATAAGAGGGATAATTGGCCAACTATGTATTTTATATTAAATTCGTTTTCCCGTATGTCCGTGAAAGGTGCAGTTCCCTTAACAATGTATAGTTCCGCTGTATATGTGAGGACGGGCCTGAGACCTGCTTGTGAAGCCATGTAGGCAGAGACCCCTGGATTAAGAACCTTGTAGCCATCTATTTCTCCGACTACAAACAGTGATAATGCAGAAATGTTACCCTTGAAGAGTATGGCTGGATAAACCCTCAGTTTTTGAGAGAGGCTAGTGGCGGGGATGGAACAAACTGGGACATTTATAATGTTCAAGCCGTATTGCTGAAGGGCCAGCTTCAGATTCGAGGTCACAGTGTCTGCGGCTGCTTTTTGCTGGTCATTCAGATATACGTAGACTAGTGCGGTCGCAGGGCAGTTTTCTGGCGGCGTGCCCGGTGTGCCGGGTAGTGCTGGTGGTTTTTTGTAGACAAGTAGCACTCCTAGGATGATGCCAAAGATCAGTACGGCGAATGTTAGGCCATAGACTAGTTTACGATTCATTTATTTCGCCGTTGTCACTATGTATGCTTAGAAATAAACTTGTCTATAAAGAAGACACATCCCTGGAAAGTAAGTCATCAAATAAAAATATTTAAACATGTCCTGGAAAAAATTTAGACGTGAGTAAAATAAAAACTTCGGAGAGAATAGAGAGGCTAGACTACCCAATAAGGAAATACAATGCCCTGGCTAGAAGCCTTGAGGAAAAAGGAGAAAAAGTAATATACCTTAATATTGGGGACCCGCTCAAATACGACTTTCAGCCCCCTAGGGAACTCATCGAGGAGGCTTGTAGAGCACTGCAGGAGGGCCACCACTATTATTCTTCTTCCGAGGGCTTGAAGGAGCTGAGGGAGGCAATAGCCTACAAAGAAAAGACATGGAACAAGGTGGATATTGACCCGAAAAACATCTTGGTCACAAACGGTGTGTCGGAGGGCATAAACACCTTATACGCAGCGCTGCTCAACGAGGGCGACGAAGTGCTAATACCTGACCCGAGCTACCCACTATACATAAACTTTGCCGACTTCTATGACGCAAGGAAAGTTTTCTACAGGACAATAGAGGAGGAAGGCTGGATACCAGATATAGACGATATGAGGAAGAAAATCACCGAGAAAACAAGGTTTATAGTTGTAAACAACCCGCACAACCCAACGGGTGCAGTTTATCCAAAGAAAGTTCTCCAAGATATCCTAGACTTGGCCGCCGAATACAAGCTACCCGTAGTCTCAGACGAAATATACGACGCCATGGTGTTCAACACAGAGTTCCACAGCGTTGCTTCCCTTGCAAAGAGCGACAACATAGTTATAGGTATGAACGGCTTCTCCAAGACGTATCTAGCCACTGGATGGAGACTCGGCTACATATACCTTAAGGGGCCAGAAGAAGAAATATCAAACATGAGGACAGCATTTCTCGGATTCCTAATGACAAGACTCTCAGCAGTAACACCCCTGCAAGTCGCTGTTGCGAGAGCAGTCTACAAGACGGGCAGCCACCTAAAGGAGCTTGTAAGCAAGCTAGATGAAAGGAGAAGATACTCGGCTAAACGGCTCCGAGAAATACCTGGCTTCAGCTTGCCCGTGGAGCCCAAGGGAGCTTTCTATGTGTTTCCACGTGTAGACCTAAAAATGAACGATGAAGAATTTGCTAGACAGCTACTTTTAGACGAGAAGGTCTTTGTCGTATACGGCTCTGGTTTCGGACCCCTAGGCACAAACCATGTGAGACTAGTTTTCCTGCCGCCAGTAGATGTCTTAGAGGAGGCCTTCACGCGAATAGAAAGATTTATGCGAAAAATTTCTAGCTAGGGAGCTGTAGGAATTCCTCTTTTTCTCGCTATTTCTTTCAACTCGTCGTCGTAAGTTGCAAGGGTGGCCCCCATTCTTTGTGCGAGTACAAGTATAATGTAGTCGTTGATCATGGTGGGGTCGGCACCGTCCTCTTTCATCATGTCAAGTGCCCCCATGAAGACCTCGCTGTTTTCGCTGATATAGATGAAGCGAGCATCGCTGAAATATTCCTCTAGTTTTTCTCTAACGCTCTCAACATCTATACGGAACTTCGTGAGTAGAAGCCAAAGGTATTCGTGTATCGTAATAGAAGCTATGTAGACCCTGTCTGCCTCGTCTAGTAACTGAGCTGCTTCTGCATGTTTCTCGCTGTCCTCAAAGGTGTCGTGAAGCAGTACATCTGTGTCCACTACCAGTCTTGCTACGTCTCCCATCTTGCCACCACCAGTTCATCTAACGCCTCCTTGATTAGTTTTTCCATCTCCTGGGTCTTTATTTGTCTCCCAAGACGCAACGGAGATCTCTTAGTCCTGAACCTAAGTGTCAAAGAGCTCCCCTCCCGAAAAATACTCACATAGGCCGGGAGATCTATCCCCATCTCTTTAAGGAGCGCTAACGGCAACTTGATGTTGCCCTCTTCATCTACACGGACAATATATCTCTTTTTCCCAGGCATGGATAAACATTAGTTAAAAACAAATATATCGTTTACGTGTTTCCTGTTAAGTAGAATGGTGATAAGGTATCGAGGCAAGAAAACAAGTAATAAACGGCATCACCTTCATATTGCTTGAAAACTTCAGCGAGATACCCCAGGCGCTAAAAGCAGTCCCGCAGGGAAGCAGATGGGACATTCTAGCTATAGACGAATTCATGACCGCGGAAATCGTCCACACGGGCAAGGAACTCCTCCTCGGCATGTACGCTGAGGTTGCCGGCTCACTTCCACAAAAGCTAGAAATACCAGATCCAGAAATCCAAGTTGAAGAAAGAGACAACAAAATTTATCTACGCGCACTAGTATCTTATCCCGTGCAAGGAAGTTTAGTCTACAAGGCAATGATTCAGAAAATAAATACTTTTAGGAAGTTTCTCGGAATCTTGCTTCAAACGCTACAACAATAGATTCTTGTAACACTTGTGAATCCTTTTGCTCTCGAGAGGCTAGCTTGGCATCTATTTTTAAACAATTAGAATGAAAATTTCGCTCCACATATTTACGATTCTACTCTTATTGTAAGATAAAATCTTCTTTAATTCTTACTAAATTTTGTTTTTGTTGACAGAAAGTTTTGCACAAAATTCTAAATCGTAGAATAAAGGAGTATATCCAGTGAGAACAGCTTGCGCCTAGCAGCTATAAACATATTTGTTACATACCTGCACAGAACACGTCATGGCCAAGTTAAGATACGAGAGAGACCCCGATACCGAGAAGCTCGTTAGGAAAATAGTTGTATGTCTAAGACTGGACTGGATCGATCCTAGCAGGATCTATGTTGTTAAGAGCAGAAAGTCAGCTTCAAGTGCTATTGCCAGGATATATGGTCTCCCCAAGGTCTTCCAAGTTTCTCTAGGATTTGAACCCTGCTACGTCATTGAACTTATTTCTGAGAAGTTCGACAGGCTTCCAGAGGAGGAAAAAATAAAGGTTCTCCTACACGAGCTCATGCATATACCTAAAACTTTTTCAGGCGGCTTAAGACCCCACGGGCGGTACACATCTAAGCGGACAATAGACAAGCTGTTTGCTATGCTTCGAGATGCTAAGAAAAGCGGTAGCTGTTAGGCTGGCAACTATTTTTTTGCTCTCCTAAGGGGCGTTGTAGCTGAAATTGGGAAAATATATTTACCACTTAGGCATTACTAGATATGTGCAGAGAACAGACCTTATTAAGACCCTCGAAGAGGCTGTGAAGCTTGAGCAAAGAAACGCGGAGGAACTAGAAAGAGGCGTTGAAAAACTCAAAAGCGAAGTCATCAAGAGTATTCTCGGAAGCATAGCAAACGACTCAAGGAAACACGCAAAGATATATGAGGGAATACTCCGTATACTTCGAGAAGTGGGTCCCGCAATAAGCGAAGACGACTTTACAATGCTCGAAAAGATTGTAAAGACACACATTAAAATGGAGGAAGAGATGATCTCGACACTCAATAAATTATTCGGTGAGGTGGACGACAAGAGGATAACTTATCTTTTCAAGTATATTCTCGACGACGAGGTCAAGCACCATAAATTGCTACTAAACATACTTGACCTAATTGTAAAGAAAGAGGTGCTTACCGAGAAAGACGTCTGGGACTATTTGTGGAAAGAGGTACCCTTCCACGGAACACCAGGAGGCTAGGTTTGGAGTATAGTTTCCTCGCGGCCGTATATTATCTCTTGAAAACTTGAAAAGTATTTTTCTAGAACCTCTACTGTTTTTTCGAGATATTTATGTAAGTCTTCTATACTCGTTATAGGTGGATATTCAAAGACAAGGCCAGACAGCTCACTTGTGAAAGACAACAGATAGACCTTGATTCCCTGAAGTAGTAAGTCTTTTCCCAACTCTTCCAAACTTTGAATCCCTGGCTTCGAGGAAATCTCTATAGGTAACATGAGTAAGGAATATTCCTCTTCGAGAGTAATGGTGAAAGGAAGAATTCTGCCAGAAGTTGTCTTCATATAAGTTATGATTGACCTGGAGTCTTCTGAAATTATGTTGTCAATGCCTTTCTTGTTTAGCTCCGAGCTTATTTCTGACACGAGATCCTCGATTCTTCCAACGGGCCTCATACATGTTTTTTGAGCTTTTGTTATTAATAAATGTTATTATTTATTTCTCCTCAAATTTTATCCTTTGAAACGATGGGTCTGGATGTTCACTATTCTCTTTATAGTACTTAACGGCGTCCTGTGTGAGCCATTCAAAGTTCCACGACTTTTCGACGAGGAGGATGCCGATTGGCATTTCGACATTTACTTTGGATAAAACCGTGTAGAATATTGGTTCCACATAGCTTGGGGGTTGCCCCACTACGAGGCCTGTATCCTCGCTGTATAATCCTTCTAGGAAAAATGGGGCCTCAACAAGGGTTCTCGTTATTACTTTGCTGTGGGGACCCTTAAATATGTAGATTTTTTCTGGGACAGAGGTCTTGGGTAGCTCGTAGCTCACAGAATTGTAGATCCATAGTGGCGCGACGTGGGATCTGTAGTGGTAGCTCATGAGCTGCCTGCTTGGAGGGTCTATGCCGAAGACTCTTCTAATGGAGCTGTGGACTTCGCTTAGCTTGGTATACGCATACTTCATCTTGAAGTAGACTATGAGTAGGTCTATCCAGTCTATCCATTTTCTTTCTTGCCTAATTATTGGGCTCATCGATGTGAGAATCGCATCGTCAATATTTTCGATGTCTGGTACCACTACTCCTAGAGCTGTGTCATAGCGGGTGAGTTTGCCATTTGGGGTCCAGTGCTTGTACTCTTCCCCGACAATTTGGAATTCTGGCTGCAAGCCGAAGCTTTTAACATAGTTTGAGACCTGGGACTCTGGTACTAGTCCGAGGACGCCTGTATACAGGCCTGTTATCCCTGGGAATATTTGTTTACCAATCAGCCTATAGATCCTCAATGTGTAGAGTGGGTACTCACGGAAAGGTGGTCCTGGGAAAAGTAGAAAGACATATTTTAGCCCCATCAGGCCTAGATTCGGGACAAAATGCATGGAAATCTTGCTTTCCTGAAGTCTCCTAATAATGTCGATCACTGTGCTGTATGGTAGTTTGGCCTGTTCAGAAATCTTGGATAGAGTATTAGAGGTGGGAGCATAGTACAGGACTTTCCACTCGTTTAGGCTTAGCTTTAGAGATATTCCGCAGTTCAAAACTTCTGGAGGCATAATGTTTTCTTCTGTCAAATATAATCCCTAAGCTAGAGACGCCACGGAAAATTATATATTTAACGTTGAATCCAGAAGCTTGCTCGAGATTTGAAAAAGAAAGGTTTAGAAAATTCTACGTCTCTATTTATTGGGTTGGTTTGGTGTCGGGGTCTAGGGCCACTTGCGAGAAGGGATATTATTCTAGGAGGGTAGCAGAGGTTATACTGCGCAACGCCACATTGGAAGAGATAAAGAACCTCTCCCTTGAAATACTCATAGCAGAGGTATCATTAAAGATGCGTAGTTGCAACATGACTGATGAAGAGAAAAAGGAGCTACAAATCCTATTGGAAGACCTGGAAAATGCTAAAAAACTGCTCTACAAGGCGTATCTTGTCGAATCGTCCAGAAAGAAAAAAAGGGTGGTTCGGTGGATTTAAGAAGTGATCTTTCCAGGCTGATAGAGGAGGTATCAAAGAACGCCAAAACGGGGCTAGTTGACCCGCAAGAAATACAAAACTTAGGAATGGTGTTTCTATCTGTAGCCCTGCTCACAGGCGAGGACTACTTCTTTGTACTGAGCAACACTATGTACACGCTCGCTGATTCTCTGTCTTCTTTTCTCAAGGTGTCAACTATGCCTCTCTCAATGGAGTATCGAAACAAGACGGAGAGCTTGACAGAAGAGATGCGTAGCGGCATTTCTCACACACTACAAGCGATAAGCAACGCTATTAGCCAGGGAGACAAGTGTAGTGCGCTGTCTGCCTCCGCAGAGCTGTTGAGGCTCTCCTACAAGGTGAACATGCTTACCGAAAGTCTTAAGAACGTGGTGGTTCTTGGTTCTCAAGGAGAATAATGCACCGGGAAGTAGAGGTCAAGTTTTCTATTAGCGAGCCAAGCCGTATACGAGAAAAGTTGCTGGAGCTTGGAGCAACCTATGTAGATACAGTCGACCAGGTAGACATCTATTACCAGCATCCCTGCAAGAATTTTGCCGAGACGGATGAGGCGCTTAGGCTACGCGAGAACAACTCTAAAAGTGGTAAAGGCATAGAGCTGACATACAAGGGTCCCAAGAGAGGGGGATGGGCTAAAGACAGGGTAGAAATAGTCTCGAGGGTTGTAGACTCTGTGGAGATGCAGGAGATCCTAGAAATGCTCGGCTTCAAAACAGTTGCAAGGCTCCTGAAGCATAGGGAATTCTACATGATTAGGGGTGTCGAGGTTTCAATCGATAAGGTGGAGGGCCTCGGTGACTTTGTGGAGATAGAGGATAAGGGTGGTGGGCTTGATGCAGTACGGGAGATAGCTAGTCTACTTGGGCTAGGCGAACCTGTTCCAAAAACGTATCTTGAACTATACTTGGAAAAGTTTAGGAAGTGATTGCCTTTACTACTTGGTAAACTATTACAGAGCCCGTGACGACGAAGACTGCATTGTATATCGTGCTTGAGACACTGTGCTCGAAGTACCAGGTTAAAATCTGGAAGAGGACTCCGTGGAGACCTACGTAGAGGACAGCTAAAGAGATAAGCCTCAAGCCCCATTTAAGCGTCCCACCTATTTTCTGGGAGTTCATCTTAAATCTAAGAGAGACCTCGTTGGATAGGGGGCTTGCAAGTTCCTCTGCTTTCAATGCGAAGATAAAAGCAATAACAGCCACAATAATGTTTCCAATGTATATCTCCCGGTATATCCTTATAGGTATAAAGAGGCTTGTCGAGAAAAGCCAAAGTAGCACGAGGAGTATGACCAGTGCTGAGACAACTCTGATAGCCACTGTTTTCGACGACACAACTTCTGCAGGCATAGGTTAACAGAAAGAAACTCGAGATTAAAAACCCTTTTATTGAGGTTCCACAGCTATATAATGTGATCTGGTATGAAGAAATATGACGTCATAATTGTGGGTGCAGGTATAGCGGGGCTAACAGCGGCCCTATACGCGGCCCGCCAGAAACTATCTACGCTAGTTATAAGTGCAGATCTAGGCGGACAGCTCCTTTTGACAAACGAGATACAGAACTTTCCAGGCTTTATGTCCATAAGCGGGCTGGAGCTCATAAGAAAAGTCGAGGAGCAAGCCAAGACATACGGTGCAGAAATACTCTTCGACGAGGTCACCAGCATCGCCGAGCAGGAAAACCTTTTCACAGTGAAAACAGCTTCTGGCAGCGAGTTCCAGGCAGAGGCAGTTGTCCTCGCCTTCGGCAAGAGCCCCAAAGAGATGGGTGTACCAGGGGAAAAAGAGCTAAAGGGAAGAGGAGTCTCATACTGCGTCATATGTGATGCCCCGCTCTACAGGGGTAAAAAAGTCGTCCTTGTAGGCTGGGGGCTACATAACTACGAGAACATTGTCCTGCTAAGAGACTATGCAAGTAAAGTCTATTGGGTCTTCCCAGGCGAAAAGCCCCTAGAGGAAGAGGAACTACTTAATGAGGCCATGTCTAAGGGAAACGTCGAGCTAGTCCCCTTCTCGGAGCCCGTAGAGGTTAAAGGCGATAAAAGAGTTCAAGCCCTAGTCGTCAGGAACAAGAAGACCGGAGAGCTAAAAACTCTAGAGGTTGATGGGGTATTCGTCGAGATGGGCTATGTTACAAGGACAGACTTTCTAAAGGGTCTAGTCCAGCTGAACGAGAAGGGAGAAGTCGTTGTAGACAAGATGTGCAGGACAAGCAAGCCCGGAATCTTTGCTGCGGGCGACGTCTCAGAGATGCCCCACAAGCAGGCAGTGATAGCCGCTGGGATGGGCGCGTGCGCCGCGCTAAGTGCATATGCATATGTAATGGAAAAGAGGGGGAGAAAAGTCGGACAAGTTGCCGATTGGAGACATGTAGAAATCCCAGGAAAGAGAAAGGAGGGTGCAGGGCTAAGCATAAAGCTCCGTTAATAGAAGAAGTTGTCCCAGTATCTTTTTCTGTATGTTCCCTTTATGTCTATTTTTGTCCCGCAGACAGGGCACCTGTTGTCCTCGGTAAGGTTCCACTTGGTAATAAAGAAGCCCTTCCTCTCTATGACCTTGGTTCCACACTTGGGGCAATAGGTGTTTTCTAGGGGG
>Ga0080004_1119021_pt1 | contig 34783 bp, 26 predicted proteins | sample WasSprMetagenome_FD_69207 | JGI IMG/M metagenome (GOLD analysis project Ga0080004, IMG submission 69207) | Sulfidic aquatic microbial communities from Washburn Spring, Yellowstone National Park, USA - WS (SPADES assembly) (version 2) | ecosystem: Environmental > Aquatic > Thermal springs > Hot...
GCCCTGCTCGATACCGGCGGGACAATCAACGATCACCCATTCGAATTCTTCCCCCAGTTCCTGGCAAAGCTCGCGCATCTGATCGGGACTGACCGCGGTCTTGTCTTCGGTCTGGGCGGCCGGCAGCAGGAAAAGGTTATCGTACCGCTTGTCCTTGATCAGGGCCTGGCGCAGGCGGCAGCGCCCGCGGACCACGTCCACCAGGTGATAGACGATCCTGTTTTCCAGCCCCAGCACCACGTCCAGGTTGCGGAGCCCGATGTCGGCGTCGACCAGCACCACTTTGTGGCCGAACCCGGCCAGAGCCGTGCCGATGTTGGCCGTGGCCGTGGTCTTCCCCACTCCTCCCTTACCGGAGGTAATGACTACGACCTCACCCATAACCTTTCTCCCTCCTACCTCCCGGGCAGCCAGCCCGGGAAGGCCTCGATGGTTACCACGCCGTCCTTGATCCTGGCCACTTCGGGCTGTTCCGGCGCCGCCGTTTCATCGTCCGGGGGGCGGGTGATGTGGCCCGCAATCCGTAACTGGGTCGGCCGGAGCCTGAAGGCCAGCACCACGGCTTCCTCGTTCCCGTTGGCCCCGGCGTGCACCACCCCGCGCAGGACTCCCATGACGATCACGTTTCCGGCGGCCACCACTTCGGCCCCCGGATTGACGTCGCCCAGGATTACCACGTTGCCGCTATAGCAAAGGCGCTGACCGGAACGAAGGGTACGCCGTACCAGGATGGTGTGGTCGTCCACCAGGTGCGCCAGCCCGTGGGACAATTCCAGTTCCGTAGCCTCGGCTTTCAAGGTTCTCCCTCCGTTTGCCGCGACTCGGGTCTGAGAGATTTCTACGCGGGACCGAAGAAAACCTGCTGCAAATGCTGTCACTTCTTGCCTATTCCAGGCCGAAGTAAGCCTTCAAAACCTCCCGCGCCACCGGGGCCGCCACCGCACTGCCGTGTCCGGCGTGCTCCACCACCACCGCCACCGCCACCTGGGGATTGTCGGCCGGGGCGAAGGCCACGAAGAGGGAGTGGTCCTCCTTCCCCTGCACCTCGGCGGTGCCGGTCTTGCCAGCCACCGGAACCGGGAAACCCCAAAAAATGCCGGCCGCCGTACCCTCCCCCTGCGTTACCAGGGCCATTCCCTCGCGAATGACGGCGAGGGTCTCGGGCCTGATGTTCACCCGGGCCAGCAGTTGCGGGGCGAACTCCTTTACCACCTGCCCGTCCGGACTTACGACGCGCTGGACGAGATAGGGCTTCCAGAGATAACCCCCGTTGGCAATAGCCGCCACGTAATTGGCCAGCTGCAGCGGGGTGTACATATTGTAACCCTGACCGATGGCCGTGTTGAGGGTGTCGTAGGTCTGCCACTGCAGGTCCCAGCTGTGGCTGTTGTACCGCGCCACCACCCGATCTATTTCCTTTTGTTTTTCCGTTTCCAGTTGCCTGCGCGTCTCTGGGTCCCGCGTCTGGTCCAGCAGGGAGGCGTACCTGGCCTCGATCTCCTCCAATTTGGGCTTGTACTGCCGGTCCAGGCTTTTCTTGACCAGGGCGTACTTGTATTCCGGCGTGGGCACCACCCCGCCGGTTTCGCCCGGAAGCTCGATGCCTGTGGCCCGGTCCAGCCCGAATTCCCGCGCCACCCGGGCTATTTCCTCGATGCCTACCGCCAGACCCAGCCGCCAGAAGTACACGTCGCAGGAAACCTGAATGGCCCGGCGGAGGTCCACCCGGCCGTGGCCCCCCGGCTTCCAGTCGCGGAAGGTCTGGTTGCCCAGCTGGAAATAGCCGGGATCGGGTATGGCGGCCTCCGGCTCGATCTTTTCCGCCTCCAGCCCCGCGGCCGCCACCACCATTTTAAAGGTCGACCCGGGCGGATAGCCCGCGGCAATGGCCCTGTTGAGCATCAGGCGGTCGGGATTGCTGAACAGCTCCCGGGCCTGGCTCTCCGAAAGGTAGCTCGTGAAGACCGTCGGATCGTAGGTGGGATAGCTGGCCATGGCGAGAATACCCCCGGTGCGCACGTCTTCCACCACCACCGCGCCGCCCCGCGCGTCCCGGTGCCCGGCCCGGCGGGCCGCGTTCACGGCTTCGGCCAGGGCGCGCTCGGCGGCCTCCTGAACCCGGAGGTCGAGGGTCAGTACCAGGTTGTTGCCGGGCTGGGGTGGACGCCGGCCCAGATCCCGTACCGGACGCGCCAGGGCGTCCACCTCCACCTCGCGCGCTCCGTCCTTGCCGCGGAGGTACTCCTCAAAGGTCTTTTCCAGGCCGTCCTTGCCGAAAAGGTCCCCCGGTCGGTAGCCTTTCTCCCGGTTGGCCGCCAGTTCCGGCCCGCTGATTTCCCGCACGTACCCGAGCACGTGGGCCGCCAACGCACCGTGGGGGTATTCCCGTACCGGTTCGGCGTCGATGACCACCCCCGGCAGTTCTTCCCGGCGCTCTTCGATCTGGGTGACCACCTCCATGGGTACGCCGCGGGCGATCTTGACGGGTTCGAAAAGCCTTAAGGCACGCTCCGTGATCTTGGCCTCTATCTCGGCCGCACTCTGGCCCAGGATGGCGGCCAGCCCTTCCGCGACGGCATGCAGGTCCCTCTGCCCCAGGTACACCAGAGAGACCGTGTACACCGGACGGTTGCCGACCAGCTTCTGCCCCTGGCGGTCGAATATTTCGCCCCGCGGCGCCACAATGGGAATGAGGCGCACGCGGTTTTCCCGTGCCAGGGTCTGGAAGCGTTCGGTCTCCAGGAGCTGGAGTTGCGCCAGCCGGCCGGCCAGCACCGCGAAAACCAGCCCGACCAGTAGCAACAGCACGCGGCTGCGCTGTTCGACGGCCTTACGTACCATAAACTCCCCTTCTACCGCGGAACCACGGAACGGCGTCTGTCAAGCTGCTGGAGCAACCGGTGGTAAGGGTTGTATCCGAGGGTGGTGAGGGCCGCGTTGTATACGCACGCGGGCACCACGATGTGGACGAAGGCGAACCCGAAGGGTACGGCCACGCCCAGGTAACGCAGTCCCAGAAAGAAAATCAATTCATGAAAGAGGGTGGCCAGGGCCGCCACCGGCACCGCGAGATGGGGCCCCTCCCGGTAAAGCTTCCCCTCCAGCGCGCCCACCGCCAGACCCACGGCCCCCTTTGCTACCGCGTTCAGGCCCAGATAATAGCCCGTGTAAAGGTCCTGGGCCAGGCCGCTCAACAGTCCCAGGGCCGCGCCCTGTCGCGGCCCCCGTAAGTACGCATGGCATACCGTAAGAATCAGGAGCAGATCCGGCTTAACGTTGGCCACGCGTAAAAAATTGAGCCCGGTCGCCTCCAGAAGCAGTACCGCACCCACCACCACGACCCACAAGAGCCTTGTCAAAACCGATCCACCCGTCCTTCTGCCGGAGGAGACCTCCAAAGTTTACTGCCCCGTACCCAGCAGGACGGCGACTTCTTCCAGCCGGTTCAGTTGCGCGAAGGGTCGCACCACCACCACCTGAAACAGGCCGCTCCCCTCGGGGCGCACCTCGGCCACCGTGCCGACCGGAATACCCTTGGGGAAAAGTCCGCCCAGACCGGACGTGATCACCGTTTGCCCGACCTCCACCGGCGCGTCCTTGGCGATGTACAGCATGCGCAACAGCCCGAAGCCCCCGGCCAGACCCTCGACCACCCCTGGAATCCGGGTTTCCTGGATCAGCCCTCCCACGCTGCTCCGGGGATCGGTAATCAGCAGCACGTCGGAGGTGTGGGCCCGCACCGCCACGACGCGGCCCACCAGGCCGTCGGGGGTCACCACGGTCATATTGCGGCGCACGGCGTCGGCCGACCCCCGGTCAATGGTTACGGTGCCGAACCAGTTCCCGGGATCGCGCGCGATGACCCGGGCCACCACCAGGGGGCCACGCCCCGGAGCGGCATCGCGGTACTGCAGGAGCCGCTTCAGGCGCTCGTTTTCCAGACGGTACTCGGTCAACTCCGCCACTTCGGCCCGCAGCCGGCCGACTTCGGCCCTCAGTTCTTCGTTTTCCCGGACCAGACTCCGCCAGGACAACAAAAAGTAGGTCTTCTGACTGACAAACCGACCTACTTCCGTAATCCCGCCTTTGACGGGCCCCAGCAATTCGTGTGCCAGAGCCGTGACCGGGTTACCGAGGGACGCCGCCGTGGCCCTCATGACATAGAGGGCCAGCCCGAGGATTGTCAGGGCAAGGACGAGTCTCTGCAGGTACGAAGAGCGCGCCGGGCCCAAAAGCACCCTCCTCAAGCCAGCCTCTTCGGCTGGATCAGTACGCGCTGCAGGATATCGATGTTTTCCAGCACCTTGCCCGTACCGTAGGCCACCGAGAGCAACGGTTCCTCGGTGATGTGCACCGGCATGCCCGTCTGCTCGCTCACCAGGCGATCGATGCCCCGCAATAGGGAACCGCCACCGGTCATGACGATCCCCCGGTCCATGATGTCCGCGGCCAGCTCGGGGGGTGTCTTCTCCAGGGTCAGCTTGATGGTGTCCAGAATCCTCTGGACCGGCTCCTGGAGGGCGTGGTACACTTCGGTGGAGGTGATCTCAACGGTTTTCGGGAGGCCCGTCAGGAGATCCCGACCCCGCACCGCGTAAACTTCCGCGTGATTGGGGGGGCAGGCCGTGCCGATTTCGATCTTGATCTCCTCCGCGGTCCGCTCCCCGATCATCAGGTTGTAGTTGCGCTTGATATGCTGGACGATGGCCTCGTCCATCTCGTCGCCCGCAATACGGATGGAGCTGCTGGTGACGATGCCGCCCAGGGAAATGACCGCCACCTCGGTGGTGCCGCCCCCGATGTCGACCACCATGTTGCCGGTCGGCTCGTGGACCGGCAGTCCGGCCCCGATGGCCGCGGCCATGGGCTCCTCAATCAGGTAGGCCTCCCTGGCCCCGGCCTGCAGCGCCGCCTCCCGCACGGCGCGCTCTTCCACCGGCGTGGCCCCCGAAGGTACGCTGATCACCACGCGCGGGCGCACCAGGAAGGTGCGGCCCCGCAGGGCCTTGTAGATAAAGTACTTGATCATGCTCTGAGTGGTGTCGAAGTCGGCAATCACGCCATCCTTCATGGGTCGGATGGCCACGATGTTGCCAGGGGTGCGGCCGATCATCTGCTTGGCCTCGTCCCCCACCGCCAGTACCTGGCCCGTGTCGCGCTGGATGGCCACCACCGAAGGCTCCCGCAGCACGATGCCGCGGCCCTTTATGTAGACCAGCGAGTTGGCTGTTCCGAGGTCTATGCCCAGATCCCTGGATAAAATGCCGAACGGCAAGCGCATCTCACATCAGTCCTTCGGCTTTGAGACTCACGTACTTATTATCCCCGATGACCACGTGGTCCAGGACCTCGATGCCCAGGATGCGGCCCGCCTCCCTCAGCCTGGCGGTCAGTTCCACGTCCTCCCGGCTGGGCGTGGGGTCTCCGCTGGGGTGATTGTGGACCAGAATGACGGCGGCGGCGCTGCGGCGGACCGCGGTCTTGAACAGTTCCCGCGGGTGCACGGTGCTCGAATTCAGGGTGCCGATGGCCACGGTCTCGCGGTGCAGCACGTGATTCTTGGTGTTCAACAGCAACACACAAAAGTGCTCCCGGTCCAGGTGGCGCAGTTCGTGCATCATGAGGGCCGCCACGTCCTGGGGCGACTTTATGGCCGGCCCGTTCAGACCGCTGAGAATGGCTCCCCGGCGGCCCAGCTCCAGGGCTGCCTTGACCTGGGCGGCCTTGGCCACGCCCATACCGTGCACGCGGCCCAGCTCCTGGGCGCTCACCTCCAGCAGGCCCCGCAGGCCCCCGAACTGGCTCAGCAGCACCTGCGCCAGGTCGAGGGCCGAAACCTGGCTCGTCCCGCTGCGCAGCACAATGGCCAGCAACTCTACCTCGGACAGGCCCTCCGGCCCCTCGCGCACCAGGCGCTCCCGGGGCCGCAGGTAGGCGGGCAGTTCCTTAATGGTCACCCGGTAGGTCAATCTAAATCACCCGCACACCGAATTCTTCCAGGAGGTCCGCCAGGCGCGCCAGGGGCAAACCCACCACGTTGGAGTAACACCCGCGAATGCCGGCCACGAAGGCCGCGGCCCGTCCCTGGATGGCGTAGGCCCCCGCCTTGTCCAGGGGTTCGCCAGTGGCCACGTAGCGCCGGATCTGGACCCGATCCAGGGGCTTGAAGGCCACCTGCGTCCGTTCGTGGGTCACGAGAGCTCGGTTCCCGCCCCCTGCCACCACGGCTACCCCTGTAAACACCTCGTGCCATCTGCCCTGGAGCAACATGAGCATGGCCTCGGCCTCGGCCGCATCGGCCGGTTTGCCCAGCACCCGCCCGTCCACCACCACCACCGTATCAGCACCGATGACCAGCCCCCGGGGTATACGCGCCGCCACATCGCGCGCCTTGAGCTCCGCCAGCCTCTCCACCCGCGTCCCGGGGGGCAGGTCGGCGAACAGTTCCTCGCTCACCCGGCTGGGAACCGTCCGGAAGGGCAGGCCCAGCTGACGCAGCAGCGCCCGACGGCGTGGCGAAGCCGAGGCGAGAACAATGGGCGTCGAAGGAGGTGTTTCCCGTACCGTCATAACCAGCGGTAAAGGAGGTATCCCAGGAGCAGGCCCACCAGGGTTAGGGGCCCCAGGGTCACCGACAGCCCGAAGGTCAGGACCAGGAAATGCAGGTCCAGGGTGGAGGGACGCAGACCCACCACCGGGGCCGCCTTGAAAAAGGGCACCAACGGTGCCAGCAGGGTGCCCGCCGCGCTACCGGCCAGTCCCCCTACAACCAAGAGCAAAACCAGCACCCAGGGGCTGTGGTGGCTTCTGTGGATTTTGGCCATAACCCGCCTCCGTGCACGGTTTTCACGCTATCAGTTTATCATCCCCGCCCGAACCTGACAAGGGTAGGGAGAAATCTGACTCTGCTACCGCCAGCCGCCTACGACCACGGCCACCACCAACAGGGGGTAAAGAGTGGTTCCCAGCAGCACCAGCAACCAGCCGGGCAGGACACCGTACCGCAAGAGGGTCGCGTACGCCACCGCGCAGGACAGCAGGGCCAGCCCGGCGCTCAGGAGCCCTACGGGCGTCAACTGCCAGGGGGTGTAGGCGATACCCAGGGCTGGAAGGAGGGAACTCTGAAGTACCATGGCGCCGGTGATGTTGGCCAGCGCCAGGGTATCTTTTTTTTGTCCCATCCAGAGGACGCTGTTGATTAGTTCGGGCATCTCGGTGGCCACCGGCGCGATGAGCAGAGAAAAGGCGAAGACCGGCAACCCGAGATTCTGGGCCACGTGGTTGATGACCCTTACGAAAAGCCGGGCGCCGAGAAATACAAAGGCAAGGGATACCAGGACCTGGCCCACCACAGGGAGCCAGCCGGGCACGGCCCTGTGCCTGGCGAACACGAGCGGATCGGGCCTTCTGAAAACCAACTCCCCCTCGTAGGCCAGCGTGCGGGCCAGGAAGAGGCCGTAGGCCGCCAGCAGCAAGAGGGCCACCACCCTGTGCCAGGAAGGGGGGGTAAAGGTGGCCCCCACCGCCACGCTGTAAACCACAAGAAAAAAGCCCAGGTCGCGCCGCGCCGCCAGCGGGTCTCCCGGGGCGCAGTAGGGCTGGCGGCGGAACCAGAAGGTCAGGCTCGCCACTCCTATCAGAAAAAAACCGGCCGTGCTCAGCATGAAGGGCGCGCCCAGAATCGCCCCGACCCCGATGGCGTCCGACGCTTCGCCGAAGCCAAAAAGAATGGCGACGACCGGGATCATGCTTTCCGGTAGCGCCGTGCCCAGTGCCGCCAGAATGCTGCCCACCGCGTTGTCGCCCCAGCCCAGCTTTCTTCCCAGCCATTCCACGCCGTTGGTAAAGAGTTTGGCGCCGGCCAGGATCAGGCCCAGGCTGGCCGCCAGCAATGCCAGGCCCTCCATGCCCCACCCCGTCAGAGACCGTGGGAAGCGCGAAAGGACAAATTAAAAGTCAGAATCTCCAGTTTGACCGAAAGGTCCACGTTCCGGACCACCACGTGCTCGGGAACGTTGAGTACCACGGCCCCGAAGGTCAGCAGGGCCTCCACGCCGTTCTGGACCAACAGGTCCGCCACCTCCTGGGCCGCCTCCCCCGGGACCGCGAGGATCCCGATCTTCACCCCGTGGCGCGCAACAATTTCCGGCAACTTTTCCAGGGGGTAGACCTCGAGATCCTGAATCCGCTTGCCGATCTTAGTTAAATCATTATCGAAGACGCCCACGATGTAGAACCCGCGGTCGCGAAAACCTCTGTAGGTGCTCAGGGCCGTGCCGAGGTTCCCGGCCCCCACCACCACTACCGTCCACGGGCGGGTCAGACCTAATATCTTCAGGGTGTAGCGCATCAGGTCCTTTACGTTATACCCCACACCGCGGGTCCCGAACTCACCGAAGTAGGCCAGGTCCTTGCGCACCTGAGCCGGGCTGACCCCCACTCCCTCGGCAATTTCCCCCGACGAAATGGTAACCACACCCTGCCGGTCCATACGTTCTAAAAAGCGCGAATAAACCGATAATCTGGTAATAGTTGCCTCGGGAATTTTCGGTGCCTTCACCCGGGTCTCCTCCCCAAGTCCAGAAAATTGTAGCCCGCCTCCTTAAGGGCAGGATTTTTGTCCTGAGCGCTGAAGGACCTTGTCCTAGTAAGTACGCCGTAAATTTAGCCATTCCTCCTGCTAGTGAAAAAAATATTTAAGTTAAAAGGCGTTCCAAAATCTTGTTAACGGGGCGAAAGACGGCCTCCGTAATTTGGGCGGGGTTGGGCAGGGACCAGTGCAGGGCCAGGCCGAAACTGTAGACCATGGCCACGGCCAGGAGCCCCAGGAAGGCCGCCAGTTCGCGGTACATCCTGCGGCGTGCCAAACCGGGCGCCTCCAGCAGCGTGACGGCCGCAAAGAGCAATACCAGTAACACAATCTGCAGAGTTCAGCCCTCCTCGGCCTCACTTGGGTTCCAGCGGTATGCTGACAAGACCGGTACGCCTCAGGCGTGCCTCGACCTGTACCTCGACCGCAAGGGTGGGCCAGACTTCAGACCACCGGTCCTTGAGCTGGTGCCACAGTTCGGGCTTCTTACGGTGCAGGGTGGCCCCGAAACCGAAGACGTCGGCCCGCATGGTCTTGGCCCTTGTCAGGGCGGCCTCCACTTCCTTTGCGATCTCGGCCGCCTGGCAGGCCGCCAATTCCTCCATCACCTCGGGCTGGCGCAGGTCCTTCTGGGAGTGGCTCTCCATAACATTGCCCTCGGTGCGGATTTGCACCACGAACCCCAGGGGGCCCCCTTCCTCTCGCGGTGCGATGCGGGCCTGCGACCTGAGGATTTCTACCGTGATGTTCTCTCCTTCACCGCACGGTACGGTCATGCTGCCGCCCCATACCTCGCCGCGGACCCACAATAACCCCCTGGTCTCCTTTTCGTCCAGGGCCCCGACCATCCGGTCCCCCAGAAAGACCGCCGCACCGCTCAGCCGGATGTTGACCAGCGGTTCGGCCGCGAATTCTGGCACCCCCCGGTCACCCTCCCCTCCCCCGGCCTCCTGCCCGTCCCCCGGCCCCTTCCCCTTCTCCACCCGCGTCGGCACGAGGGCGGCCAGCGCGGTGAAGGGCTCCTGCCCCTCGGCCTCCAGCATTTCCACGAAATCGCCCAGCCGCTGCGGCGCAAACCGGGAGGAGAGGCTCCGCTCGTGGATCATACCCACGAGCCGCTGGGCCGGGATAAGCTCCAGGGGACTTGGCGTCATGAGTACTTCGTGCACCTGTCCGTGCTTGGCGATCAGCAGCCAGATGTGGCGCCGGATCTGGGTACTGCGGTCGAAGAAGTCCAGGACCTCGCGTAGCCCTTCGCGGGCCACCTCTTCGTCGATCAGGATGATCTGGTTGTGGGCGAAAAATAGCCGCCGGGGTGCTTCCATGCTCAACTGGCGCATGGCTTCAAAGACGGTCGCCCCCGTAGCGCTGTAATGGCGGTAGGGCCTGATGGTCATCCCGCCGCCGCCGCCCATGCCCCCCATACCCCCACCGGCCAGGGCCCGTGGTATGACTACCTGGACGTGCACCTCCAGCTGGCCACCGCGCCCTTTGTCCACGGCCGTGGCCAGCACGATTCCCAACTGTTCCACTTCCCGCTGGTCCCAGCAACCGGAGGGAAGGGTGAGGCTAACAAGAAGCAGGGCGGTAAAGGCGATCCGACGCCACATTTAGCCGCCTCCTCTGCCCGGCCCGGTACGTCCTGGGTAGGGCTTTAACCCGCGCGCCACCCGGTAGCGGTTGGCCGGCGCGAGTTGTGCGGGCCGGGACCGCAGGGCCCACACGGGGGCGCGTACGACAACGTCCTTCCAGTCCGCGGGCTTTACGGGCGTCAGGGGTGCCAGATAGGGCATGCCGAAGGACCGCAGGCCCGCCATGTGGATCAGAATGGCCAGGACCCCCGTCATCACCCCGAAGAGCCCCAGGGACCCCGCCAGCAGCATCATGGGAAAGCGCAGCAACCGCGCCGTGACGGCCAGGTCGTAAATGGGGGCCATGAAGGAGGCGATGCCGGTAATGGCCACCACGATGACCATCAGCGGGGAGACCAGGCCGGCCGTCACCGCCGCCTGCCCGATGACCAGGGCCCCCACGATACTGACGGCCTCGCCCACAGGACGCGGGAGCCGGATGCCGGCTTCGCGGAGGGCCTCAAAGGAAATCTCCATGAGCAGGGCCTCCACCAGGGCCGGGAAGGGCACGCCCTCGCGGGCCGCGGCGATGCTCATCAAGAGTCTGGTGGGCAGCATTTCCTGATGAAAGGTGGTAACCGCAATGTAGACGGAGGGAAGGAGGAGCGAAGCGGCAAAGGCCAGGTAGCGCATCACGCGCAGGGCGCTACCAAGGAGATAACGCTGGTAGTAATCCTCCGCCGCGTGGAGCATGACCACGAACTCTGTGGGGGCGATCAGGGCAAAGGGGGTCCCGTCGGTCAACACGGCCACCCGCCCCTCGAGCAACGCGGCCGCCACCTTGTCGGGACGCTCGGTGGCCAGCACCTGAGGAAAAGGAGAGTAGGGGTTATCCTCTATTAGTTCCTCCAGGTAGGCGCTCTCCAGCACACCGTCGATGTCGATCCGGTTCAGGCGGCGCCGCACCTCCCCCACCAGTTCCCGGGACGCCACCCCCCGCAGGTAGACCATTGCCACGGGCGTGTGGCTGATGCGGCCCAGACGGATTTCTTCCACGATGAGGTTGGGGCTGTGAATGCGCCGCCGCAGCAGGCTGAGGTTAACCCTGAGATGCTCCGTGAAGCCTTCCCTCGGCCCCCGAACCACGGCTTCGGAGGCCGGCTCGCCGATGGCCCGTGAGGCGTAGCCCTCCGCGGAAACGACGAGGCCCCGATTCTCCCCGTCCACCAGCAACACCGCGTCCCCGGCCAGCACCCCCGTGACGAGGTCCTGCAGATTGTGGCACTCTCCAATTTTGCCCGCCGGCAGCCGGTCGCGCAAAGCGTCCAGGGTGGGGCGCAAGGTAGATCCCGGCCACTCCGCGATCAGGTTGCGCAGCAGGACCTCGTTGAGAAAGGCCTTATCCACCATGCCGTCGATAGTCACCACGGCCGCCGGCCAGGAACCGCCGATGCGGAAGGACCGCGTGACGAAGTCGTGGCAACCCCCCAGCACGGCCCGCAGGACCCGGATGTTCTCTTCCAGGTCGCGCGAGAGCCGAGCTGCGGCCAGTTCCCGGTCCCGGTAGGGCTCCTGGCGCGCGATATGCTTCAGGGGCACCTTCCCCCGGCGCTTCAGCAGCTTGGCCACTTTCCTGAACAGCAGGTGCCACATGAGCATCCCGTTCCCAGAAGAGGCGTTTCCCGGTACCCGGTATTATGGACAGAAAAAAAGAAACTATGCCAGCCTCCTCCGGCATAGCCCAGCTCCATTGAGCCAAGTGTCGCGGGGGCCAGCGTAAGATGGAGGCTGGCGGGCCTGCGGGGAGCGTGGCCGACAGCGCACTCCGGCCCGGGGCCCACAACAAGAGGGGTACGGGTAAAGGCGACCCCCGCAGGAACAAGCAGGCGGCGCTTACCGGTTGACATCGCGGTACCGCACCGGACCGTTCGCCGTGGAGCGCCGGGCTTATACTGGGCCGGGCACCGCAGGGTGGTCAGCGGTCTTTGGTTGCCGCTGCACGGTTTTCGAGGAACCTTTGCCGGACCTCGCCCACCGTGTAGAGGGAGCCCGTGACGACCACTGCGTCCCGGGGCCCCGCCATTTCCAGGGCCCGGCACACGGCCCGCCACGGGTTTTCGATAACCTCAACCGCGGGGCAGTGGGGCCGCACCACCTCGGCCAGCTCGGCCCACGCCCCGGCCCGCGGGCTGTTGGGCCGGGTGACCACCACCGCGCGCGCCGTCGGGGCCAGTTCGCCGGCCACCTTTTCCCGCTCCTTGTCGCCCAGCATCCCGATGACGAGAATCACGTCCCGTTCCGGGAGGTACTGCGCCAGCGCTTCCCGCAGGTACCGTACCCCCTCGTGGTTGTGGGCCCCGTCCAGGATGACCAGTGGCTCTCGGGAGACCACCTCAAACCGCCCGGGCCAGGAGGTGCGCGCCAGTCCTTCCCGGATGGCCCGGTCCGTGACCGCGGCGTGCCCGGCCATTGCCAGGAGTTCCACGGCCGCCACGGCGGCCGCCGCGTTGGCCAGCTGGTGCCGCCCCACGAGGGGGAGGCGAAGCCCTTCGTAGTGACCGCGCAACCCCGCCAGGTCGAAGACCTGGCCCTCCAGGGAAAAGGATACCGGCCGCCAGGTCACGTCCCGGCCCAGCAAATAAAGGGGCGCCGCCTTCTCGCGGGCCACCTCCGCTATAACCTCCAGGGCGGCCCCTTGGGCGCCGGTGACCACAGGTACGTGCTCCTTGACGATGCCGGCCTTGACGCGGGCGATCTCCTCGACGGTGTGGCCCAGGTACTCCATGTGGTCGAGGGAAACATTGGTGATCACTACCACCAGGGGCCGGACCACGTTGGTGGAGTCGATGGCTCCGCCCAGCCCCACCTCCAGGACCAGGAAATCCACGCCTTCCTCCAGGAAATAGAGAAAGGCAACGGCCGTGCACACCTCGAACTCGGTAGGGTGCTCCCAACCCTCCCGCACCATGGCCTCGAGGACGGGACGCAGGGCCCATATTAGATCGGCCAGACGCCCTTCCCCGATGGGCTCCCCGTTGATAACGTAACGCTCGGTGTAGGAACTCAGGTGGGGCGAGGTAAAGGCGCCCACCCGGTAACCCGCGGCCTGAAGGATGGCCGCCACCATGGCCGTAGTGGAACCCTTGCCGTTGGTGCCCCCGATGTGAATAACGCGCAGGCGGCGGTGGGGGTCCCCAAGCCGGCGCAATAACTCGGTGATGCGCCCCAGTCCGAAGTTCATGCCGAAGCGGCACAATCCCTGCAGGTATATCAGGGCCGCGTCGTAGCCCATATCCCCTATGGCTCACCCTCCCGGGCCCCCACAGCCGCCAGGTGTTTTTGAAGCGCGGCCTCCTGGGCCACCAGTTCGGCCTCGCGGGCCCGCTCCTTGGCCACCACCTCGGCGGGGGCCTTATTGACAAAGGCCTCGCTACCCAGCTTGCCCCGCACCCGGTCCAGTTCCCAGCGTACGTGGGCCAGTTCCTTTTCCAGGCGCGCCCTTTCCCGGGCCAGGTCGATCAGGCCGGCCAGGGGCAGGAAGATCTCCATGTCACGTACCACCGCGTGCGCGGCCTGCTCGGCCCGGAAGGGGGGTGCCACCGGCTCTATCGTGGTATTCGCCAGTACCGCCACGTACTCGGTTACTTTGGCCAGTTCGACCCGTATTTCTCTGCGGGGCACGACCACCACCGCGCGGGCCCTGGCCCCGCGGGGCACGTTCATGGCGGCCCGCAGGCTCCGGATGGCCCTCGTGAGGTCCATGACCAGGGCCATGCCTTCCTCGGCGGGCAGGTCGCGCCACTCCGGCCTGGCCGCGGGCCAGGAAGCGCGCATGATGGTCTCGCCCCGCCCGGGTAGTTGCTGCCAGATCTCTTCCGTGATGTGGGGCATGAAGGGATGCAGCAGTTCCACGGCGGTACGCAGCACCGTGACCAGGACGTGCTGGGCCGTGGCCCGCCGTTCCGCGTCGGTGCCGTAAAGCCGGGGTTTGGCCAGTTCGATGTACCAGTCGCAGAATTCGTCCCATATGAAGTCGTAGACGGCCCGGGCCGCCTCGCCCAGTTCATAGGCCTCCAGACCCGCGGTGGTGCGCGCCACGGTCTCCGCGAGGCGGCTCAGGATCCACCGGTCCGCCAGCTCGCGGGTCGAAGACGCACCGTCGGGCCGGTACCCTTCCAGATTCATAAGTACAAAGCGGGCCGCGTTCCAGAGCTTGTTGGCAAAGTTCCGCGCCCCCTCCAGGCGCTCGAAGTGGAACCGCAGGTCGTGTCCCGGGGTGTTGCCGGTCACCAGCATGAAGCGCAGGGCGTCGGCGCCGTGGCTCTCCACGACCTCCATGGGGTCCACGCCGTTACCCAAGGACTTGCTCATCTTGCGGCCTAGGGCGTCCAGCACCAGGCCGTGGACGAAGACCTCGCGGAACGGCACCTCCCCCATGAACTTGAGGCCCATGAAGATCATCCGCGCCACCCAAAAGAAGATGATGTCCCGCCCCGTGACCAGTACCGAGGTCGGGTAGAAGCGGCCGAGGTCCGCCGTGGCCCGCGGCCAGCCCAGGGTGGAGAAGGGCCACAGGGCCGAGGAAAACCACGTGTCCAGCACGTCCGGGTCCTGCTCCAGCTCGCGGTGGCCGCAGGACCCGCAGACCGTCACCGGGGAGCGGGCCGCGTGGGGGCTACCGCACCTGAGGCAGTACCAGACCGGAATGCGGTGGCCCCACCACAGCTGCCTCGAAATGCACCAGTCGCGGATGTTCTCCAGCCAGTCCAGGTAAATCTTGGTGAAACGCTCGGGAACGAAGCGTACTCGCCCCTCTTGAGCGGCCCGGATGGCCGGTTCCGCCAGGGGTTTCATGCGCACGAACCACTGGCGCGACACCATGGGCTCGATGACGGTGTGGCAGCGGTAGCAGTGCCCCACCGCGTGGGTGTAATCCTCCACGCGCACCAGATGGCCGCCGGCCCGCAGGTCCCGGACCACCTGCTTGCGGCACTCCCACCGGTCCAGGCCCCGGTAGCGGCCGGCCTCCTCGGTCATGGCGGCGTCCGGCCCGATGACCTGCACCCGCGGCAGGCCGTGGCGCCGGGCCACCTCAAAGTCTGCCGGGTCGTGGGCCGGTGTGATCTTGACCGCCCCGGTACCGAACTCGGGGTCCACGTACTCGTCGGCCACGACCGGAATCTCCCGCTCCATCAGGGGCAGAATTACGGTGCGACCAACGAGGTTTCGGTAGCGGGAGTCCTGGGGGTGTACCGCCACTGCCGTATCCCCCAACATGGTCTCGGGCCGCGTGGTAGCCACCACAATCCCGCCCTCGCCATCCCGCAGGGGGTAGCGGATGTAATAGAGCTGCCCCGGGACTTCCTCGTGCTCTACCTCGATGTCGGAGATGACGGTGTGGCAGCGCGGGCACCAGTTCACGATGTAGAAGTCCCGGTAGATGAGGCCTTCCTCGTAGAGCCTGACGAAGACCTCCACCACCGCCGCGGAGCACCCCGGGTCCATGGTAAAACGCTCGTGGCCCCAGTCACAGGAAGCCCCGAGCCGCCGGAGCTGGGTCGTAATGCGGTGCCCGTATTGTTCTTTCCAGGCCCAGGTGCGTTCCAGAAAGGCCTCCCGCCCGAGGTCGTGCCTGGTCAGGCCCTCGCGGGCCAGTTGCTCCTCGACCCTCGCCTGGGTGGCGATGCCGGCGTGGTCCGTGCCCGGTAACCACAGCACGTCGTAGCCCTGCATGCGCCGCCATCTGATGAGGACGTCCTGCAACGTGTTGTTAAGAGCGTGGCCCATATGGAGTTCTCCGGTCACGTTGGGCGGCGGCATGACGATACAGTAGGCCGCCCTTCGGGGGTCCGTCGCGGGGGCGAAGTAGCCGCGTTCCTCCCAGTACCGGTACCACTTTTCCTCGACCGGTTGCGGGTTGTAAACCGGAGCCAACGTCATTTCTCTTACCCCTCCCCATCGGTCGCGCCACACAAGCTATAAAGAAACCTCCCCTTGCGGAGAGGAACCACAGCGTAGCCGACTCTTTAACGTATGGCGTATCGCTAATAGTCTAATGAATTTTCGTACGGCTGTCAACGCAACCCGGCACCCTTCATAGGATTGATCCGGGGTGGTTGCTTTTGCGCCGCCGTATCCTCGTCATCGGTGGTATCCTGCTCCTGGCGGCCCTACTGACCGCCGGTACCATCCGGTTGGCCTTCCGTCCGCCACCGGTACCCCTTTACATCACCGCGGACGCGCCGCGCCCCGAGTTTCTGCCGGTTTACATGGCGGATTACCTGGGCTGCTTCCGGGCCGAAAACCTGGTACCCCAATTCGTCTCCGGCCCGGACGTACCGGCCGACGCGGCGAGGGTCATGCTCCTGGACCTCACCGATTTTCTCTACCGCAGCGCTGGAAAAGCACGGGGAGAGGTGGTCATCGGGGTACTTAACGCCCGGCCCGCCCTCTACCTGCTGTCGCGCGCACCGGAGCCCGACTTCAGGTACTCCCGGTTGAAGGGCGTCGCGGTCGTCACCGATGACCCCCTCACCGCCCCGGAAACCCACTTCGCCTGCGCCCTAAAGGCTCACGGGCTTTTCCTTTTCCGGGACGTCACGCCAATTGCCAATTTGCCGCGGGAACTCCACCCCGGGGTCCTGGAGGCCGGCATTGCCGGGTACCTGGTAACCGCCGAACCCCTGGCCACCCTGCTGGCCGCCGGAGGTCGCCTCCACATTGTGGCCTCCCTGGGAACCGCCCTCGGTGACTTCCCGGGCGCGGTGGTGGTGGCGCCGCGTCATTGCCTGGCCGATCAGAGGGCAACCTTGGCGGCCTTCATGCGGGCCCTTTACCGGGCTCAGCTGTACCTCCGGCATTACGGACCCGCCGATGCGGTGCCGGCCCTGGCGCGATTTTTCCCGGACCTGGATCCCGAGTTGCTCCCCGCACTGGTGGCACGCCTTCATAACGACGGAGTCTGGGCGCCTGAACCGGTCCTGACCGAGGAAGCCTTTAACCGGGTCACAGCGGATCTGGCCGGCTTACGCCGTCTGCAGCAGCCGGTAAGCTACACCGAGCTCGTGGACCGCACCCTGGCCCTTGAAGCCCTGGAGCGCACCAGCAAACCACCCAAGAGGGCGGTCAAACCGGGGGTGACACCGGCAAAACCGTGACCCGGGTGGTGGCCGACCCCCAGACCCGCCAGGCGATGGTGGCCGTCATGCCCGATCAAGCCATGCGAGAAGCCGTGCTGGCCATCATGACGGACCCGGCCATACGTACCGCCTGGCAGGCCATGGCCCGGGACCCCGCCCTGCGGCGGCTGATGCTGGAAATGCTCCAATCCGGCCGGTGAACAAAGGAGCAAGGCACCGGATGTCTCATGTCCCCGGTGCCTTGCCCTGCTACTTACGCATTTCGAAGGTTTCGCAACAGGTACCGTCCGAGGTGGCCACCTTTTCGTCACCGCTGGAGCGCACCTCAATGGCACTGGCCCGGCAAGCTCCGTTGCGGTTGTGGACACATTCTTCGACCCGGCACCTCACGCCCGACGGCAACTCCGACGCACCTCCCGACCACGGGTTACCGTCGCCGGCACGGCCTGAAGGCTGCCCCGCGTTGGATGCGCGACCGCACCGGACGCCGTGCGCGACGCCATCAAGCGTTAGTCTGCGCCGGAGACGAAAAAACCATGCGCCCGCACCGCACAACCGGCCCCTGCCCGGCTGCCGGGTGCCACGGGGGGCCTACGACGGTATGCGGGTGCCCTGCTCCTCGGGTAGCGGGCAGTAGGCGGGCATCTGTACCGGCACCGGCGGCACCGGGGGTACGGTAGCCAGTTCTTCGGGGGCCAGTTCCCTCTCCCGCAAGGCGAAGGCCAGCACCTGGTCCATGTGGTCCACGAACAGGAATTCGAGCTTCCCCTTCACGTTGCGCGGTATTTCCTCCAGGTCTTTCCTGTTCTCAGTGGGCAGGATGACTTTCTTGATGCCCGCCCGGTGGGCGGCCAGGACCTTCTCCTTGATTCCGCCCACGGGAAGCACGCGACCGCGCAGGGTGATCTCCCCGGTCATGGCCACCTCGTGGCGCACCTTGCGGCCGGTGAGGGCCGAGGCCAGGGCCGTGGCCATGGCGATGCCGGCCGACGGGCCGTCCTTGGGAATGGCCCCCTCCGGAATGTGAATGTGGATGTCCCACCGCTCGTGAAAGTCCTCCGGAATACCCAGCTGGCGCGCCCGGCTCCTCACGTAGGAGTAGGCGGCCTGGGCCGACTCCTTCATGACCTCGCCCATCTTGCCGGTCAGGGTCAGCTGCCCCTTGCCGGGACATAAGCCGACCTCCACGGCCAGGGTGTCGCCGCCTACCTCGGTCCAGGCCAGGCCCGTGGCCACCCCGGTTTCGTCCTCCTTTTCCGCCACCCCATACCGGAAGCGCGGCGTCCCCAGGTAGTAGTTGATGTTGCCCGCCGAAACCTTGGCCCGCTGGCACCTGCCGCCCACAATGTCCTTGGCGGTCTTCCGGCAGATGGTGGCGATCTGCCGCTCCAGGTTCCGCACGCCGGACTCGCGCGTGTACTCCCGGATGATGCGGCGCACGGCGCCCTCGGAAATCTTCAGCATCTCCTCGTTCAGGCCGTGTTCCTTCAACTGCTTGGGGATGAGGTGGCGCAGCGCAATCTGCACCTTTTCCTCCTCAGTGTAACCCGAGATGTAAATGACCTCCATGCGGTCGAACAGGGCCCGCGGAATGGTGTGCTGGACGTTGGCCGTGGTGATGAACATCACCTGGGAAAGGTCAAAGGGTACCTCGATGTAATGGTCGCTGAAGCCCACGTTCTGCTCGGGGTCCAGCACCTCCAGCAGGGCCGAGGCGGGGTCGCCCCGGAAGTCGGTGCTCATCTTATCTATTTCGTCCAGCAGGAAGACCGGGTTTTTGGATCCGGCCTGGCGCATACCCTGAATGATGCGGCCCGGTAACGCCCCCACGTAGGTGCGCCGGTGGCCCCGAATTTCAGCCTCGTCCCGCACGCCGCCCAGAGAAATGCGCACGAACTTTCGCCCCAGGGCCCGTGCGATGGACTTCCCCAGGGAGGTCTTGCCCACGCCCGGCGGGCCTATGAAGCACAGGATGGGCCCCTTCATATGCGGCGCCAGCTGCCTGATGGCCAGATACTCCAGGATGCGCTCCTTGACCTTCTGGAGCCCGTAATGGTCCTCTTCCAGGATGGCCTCTGCAGCCTTGATGTCCAGCCGGTCCTCGGTGGAGTGGCTCCAGGGCAGAGCGATCAGCCAGTCGAGGTAATTCCGCACCACGGTAGCCTCGGCGGCCATGGGCGGCATCTTTTCTAGCTTTTCCACCTCTTTGAGGGCCTTCTCCGCCACCTCCGGCGGCAGGCCCGCCGCGGCGATCTTCTCCCGGTACTCCTCGGCCTCGGCGGTACGGTCCTCCTTCTCACCCAGTTCCTTCTGGATGGCCTTCATCTGCTCCCGCAGGTAATACTCTTTTTGGGTCTTTTCCATCTGCTTGCGCACGCGGATGTTGATTCTGCGCTCCAGTTCCACAATCTCCAGTTCCCGCACCACGATGGCACACAGCTTCTCCAGGCGCTCGGTGATGTTAACGGCCTCCAGAATGGCCTGCTTGTCTTCGATGCGCAGGCTGAGGTGGGCCGCGATCACGTCGGCCAGCCGCCCGGGGTCCTCCAGGTTGACGATGGAAACCACCGTTTCCGGCGGAATGCGCTTGGAAAGCTTGACGTACTGCTCGAAGTGGTGCACCAGGCTACGCATGAGGGCCTCAACTTCGGCCGTTTTGACGTGGACCTCGGGGTACTGCTCCACGTGCACCCGGAAATAGGGGTCGGTGGCCAGGTAGCGCACTACCCTGGCCCGCGTAGCCCCCTCCACCAGCACGCGAATGGTCCCCCCGGGGAGCTTCAGCAGTTGCTTGACTTCCGCGACCGTACCCATCTGGTATATGTCGTTCGGACCCGGGTCGTCGGTCTGGGCGTCCTTCTGGGTAGCCAGAAAAATAAGACGATCGCGGATCATAGCCTCCTCGATGGCCCGTACCGATTTCTCACGACCCACGTCTAGATGTATGACCATAAACGGAAAAACCAGAATGCCCCGTAACGGCAGCAAGGGCAACACCCGTTGGCTGGCGCTCACCCTAACACCTCCCAGTGTCGCGGACCCTGCAAGGCAGACGGGCTGCCACTTTCGGCTCTATTTTATCACAGCGCCGATTGACACTGCCATAGCAATTCTTAGCAGCAAGAAACAGGAAAGCCGGGTGGTTCGGCTTTCGGGTTACAAGGGTCCGTCATCCGAATTCTCTTTCGGCCGGAGTCCCTGTGAAGGCACCGCCGGCGTCTCATGGTCGCCACGAGGCAGGCGTCAATCGCGAGAGGTGGGCAGGTCTCATTTACCCCAGAGCTTCCGTCGCCGGGTCCGCCCAGCGCAGGGCACGCAGGTAGAGTTCCGGCAGGAGGGTCGGGTCCAGCCGTAGCCAATCCGCCGTCTTGGCAACTTCGTCCCAGCGGGCCTCGGTGTAGGCCAGCGCCAGCCGGAAGACGGCGTGCAGATGGTTTGAGGGGGCCAGGAGAGCGCGACAGACCTCCGGGGCCGCCCTCACCTCGGCCAGCACCTCCTCCAGGGGCCGGCCGAGCAAGGCGTCCAGCGCCGAAAAGAGACCGGCCAGGAAGAGGTGCTCCTCCTCCCCGGTAAGACCCGCCGGCTCCGCCAGCGATGCGCACAGGTGGGCCCGGATCAGGGAAATCGTCAAAAGCTCGGGGGGTCTGTCGGAGGCCACGTTGCTGAGAAGGACCAGGCTGGCCCACCGTCGCACGCCCTTTTCTCCCAACAGTGCCAGGGCCTGGCGCAGGGAGCGCACCGGCGAACGCAGGCCGAACCACGCCGAGTTCACATAACGCAGTAGCTTGAGCGTTAGGGAGACGTCCCTCTTAAGGATCCGTTCCAGCCGGTCCAGGTTGCACCCGGGCTCGTGGAGCTCCTTCAAGAGGCGCAGGCAGTTCAGCTTGTGGGCCGGTACGTCCTTGCGGGACACCATTTCGGGTCGGGCAAAGAAGTAACCCTGGAACATATCGTAACCAAGCGCAGCCGCCTCGCGGAAGGTCTCCGCGGCTTCCACCTTCTCGGCCACCAGACGCAGGCCCCGCGGGCGGAGGAGCGCGGGATACCGGCGGCGGTCCCCGGGCGGTGTGGCGAGAAAGTCCACCTTGACGAAATCCGCCAGCGCCACAAATGGTTCGTGGCCGGGCCGGAAAACGAAATCGTCGAGGGCTAGGGAGTACCCCTGCCGCTTTAGGGACCGGCAGGCGGCCAGCACCTCGTCGTCGGGCTCGACCGTTTCCAGGACTTCCACCACAGCTCTGGAAGGGGGTAGCAAAGCGGCCGTTCCCCCTACGAGGAGGGAGCGCGTGAAGTTGATGAAGACAGGAGCCCGGCCGGCGAGGTGCTCCAGGCCAAAGGTGTGGAGACCCCCGTCCAGGAGGCGTGCGGTGGCCAGGTCACCGTCTACCCCGGGATCGTAACGATTGGCCTCCCCGGATCTGAAGAGCAACTCGTAGGCCACCACCCGTTGCCTGCCGTCGAAAATGGGTTGCCGGGCCACGAAAACCCGCATCGGTCTCCCTCCCATGGCGGTAACCGGCATTGCGACGGGCGCAACTCCGCCGTTAGGAGAAAACGGAATTGGCGCCAGCAGGTAGGGCTTGCCGCCGAAAGAGGGTCAGGGCCTCTTGCCAGCCGACCTCGCCCAAGATTCTCACGCCATGTTCGGCCAACAGGTCCAGGTCGGCCGGCGGGGTAACAGGCCGACCGTGGTCGTCGAAAAGCAGGCGTACGCGGGGGTGGAGGGGACACCCGGGGCGGTTTTCCATGACCACTGCGATGCCCCCCACGTTCAGGTACACAGGGGTGCCCACCGGGTAGACCGCCACGCACGCAAAAAAGCCCTCCACGTAGCGCATGCCGAAGTCGAAGTTGCCGCTGCCGGCGATCAGCTCCAGGGCCTCGGTGCAGGGGACGGCCGGTCGGTAAACCCGATCGCTGGTCACGGCGTCGAATACGTCGGCCAGCCCTACGATCTGGGCGAAGGGATGGATCTCCTTCCCCTTAAGTCCGCGGGGGTAACCGTGCCCGGCCCACCGTTCGTGGTGCTGGAGGGCTACTTCGGCAGCCCGCGGTTCATAGAAGAGCATCTCAAAGCCAAGCGCAGTGTGCTCTTTGACCCGCGAAAACTCTTCCTCCGTAAGGGGCCCCGGTTTATCGATGAGGTAACGCTCGATCCGCAGTTTGCCCACGTCGTGCAGCAACCCGCTAAGGCCCAGCTCGACGAGGGTCTTGGAATCATAACCCATACGGTTTCCCACCATGACCGCGACGACCGCCACGTTCACAGCGTGGGTAAAAATGTAGCGGCCATGGACTTTGATTTCGGTCGCCGTGGCCGCCAGCACTTGGTGGGCGGAGATGTAGTCCACGACGTCCTTCACCACGTCCACCAGTTCAGGGTCACGCCGCACGAACCGTGAGCGGCGCGCCACCGCCGAGACCTTCAACGCCTGACGCAAAACTGCGTGGGACAGGGCGTCCGGCAGCACCCGCTTTCGGCCAGCTTCGGCGGTCAACCCCAGGTCCACGTCAATGGTGGCGATGCCCCGGCGCCGTAGCAGGGCGATATACTCGGGGGTCAGCACTACCCCGGTTTGCAGGAGTATCTCCCCGCGGGTGCCGAATACGGGTGCGGTCACGCGCACGCCTGGTTCCAATCGCTCAACGGCCACCAGCATGTTGGCACACCCCCAGTCTGGACGAGGTATCATGGCCCCGTGAACAACTGTGTGTTAACCATCGCTCGACGGCGCCCCAGGAGCCTCTCTACCACGTTCAGGATTAGTCAACATTATAACACTGTTTTATAAATCTCCGTTCAACGAAACCTTGACACCGTCTAAAATTTAGCTAAATTTTTTCTAAACGGTTAGGGGAACAAAATACAGAGGGCAGGAAAACATTTCAAAAATTGCAGAAAGTTCTATCGGGGAAGGCAAGAAGCAAGGAGGGGGGGGCTCCAGATGGCCGGGGAACTGATTCTTGTGGTCGACGACGAAGAAGTGGTCAGGGAGTTGGTCCGCCACTGCCTGGCGAAAGACGGTTTCAGAGTAATTGCCACGGGTGATGCTCACAGTGCTTTTGAGCTGGTCCGCACGCAGAAACCGGACCTGATTATCCTTGACATCCTCTTACCGGGAATTGATGGTATTGAAGTATGCCGGAAACTCAGAAAAGAAACCGAGGTCCCGATCATTTTCCTTTCTTCGAAGAGGGACAGTTCCGATGTCATCCTTGGACTCGGAGTCGGAGGAGATGATTATATAGTCAAGCCTTTCGTTCCGGGCGAAATGGTGGCCAGGGTTAAAGCGCAGCTTCGCCGCCTCAAGCTGCGGGATAATGCCAGCGTTCCCCGGGAAACAAAAAAATTAAGGTTCCCCGGCCTGGAGATAGATCTGGAAGGGCATACCGTTCTGGTTAACGGGTCTCTGGTCACCCTTGCCCCCAAAGAATTTGAAATCCTGGCTTTATTGGCAACAAACCCCAACCGGGTCTTCAAAAGCGAACAGTTGCTGGATGCGGTGTGGGAGTCAAAAGACTTCGCTGATAGCAGGACATTAATGGTGCATATCAGCAGGCTGCGCAAGAAGATTGAAAAAGATCCCAACAACCCTGCTTATATTCTTACGGTGCGGGGTGTAGGGTACAAGTTCAGCGCCCCAAATAAAAAATAAAGCGGGCCTTTTGCCGGTTGACAGCCGGGGCCGTTTCGATCCGGGCCATTGTTCAGTAAACCGCTACCATCGGCACGGTGCCGCTTTGTCCAAAGGCAACGACTTAAGGATGACTTCAAAGTCTTTCATAACCCGTTCATGTTCAGCTTCGATCTGCGAAACAAGTTTGTCCGCACCGTCGGTCGTTCCGGTGGCAGCCAGCATTTCTAATTCCCTGCACAGATTGGCAAAGAATGTAGCACCCAGAAGGGAGCCGCTGGACTTCATGCCGTGGGACTGCAGGCGCACGGTTTTGGTATCTCCCTCCCTGAGGGCTTCCTGAAGGGACCTTAACTTCTCAGGCACGTCCCGCATAAATGCCTGAATCAGGTGGCATAGAAACTGAACGTCTCCATCTATGGTGTTCAGAAACTCTTTCAACCTGCCCGCGTCGACGACCGGCAGCCCATTAAACGCCACAAACTCTTTTTGCTGCTGCAGAGGCGTTTCTTGCTTTTCTTCCGGAGGAAGATCCGGAACGGGCAGCCAGCGGGCAAGAACCCTTTGCAAATCTTTCATCCGGATTGGCTTGCTAAGGTAGTCGTCCATTCCGGCGCTCAGGCACTTTTCCCGTTCCCCCGGCATGGCCCCGGCTGTGGTGGCAATAATGGGGGTGCGCTGTCCGCGTAAAACCTCCAGATGGCGGATGGCCCTGGTGGCCTCGAACCCGTCCATTACGGGCATCCGGCAGTCCATGAGAATCAGCGCGTATGGGGCCCGCGAGAAAGCTTCCACCGCCTCCCTGCCGTTACGAACCACTTCAGCGGCGAGGCCCAGCTTCGTTAATTGAGCGTGAAGCAATTTCTGGTTGATGGCGAGGTCTTCGGCCACCAGGATGGTGCCGGGGCTGGCCTTCCACTTCGGTACCAAAGGTGGTTCCGGGAAGGAGGACTCGTCGCGAACCGTTTCTTCAGTTTCGTCAACGAGTGTAAACGGGACGGTAAACCAAAAGGTGGAACCCCGGCCTTCTTCGCTCTCGAAGCCGATTTGGCCGCCCATCAATTCCACCAGCCGCCTGCAGATGGAGAGACCCAGACCGGTTCCGCCGTATTTGCGGGCCGTCGAGGGGCCGGCCTGGGTGAACGGCCGGAAAAGATGGCCCCTGACCTCCTCCGGAACGCCAATGCCCGTGTCCTGCACCTCAAAGCGGATGGTTACGGAATCAAGATCCCTTCCCTCCGGGAAGGCCCGGAGGGTTATTTGGCCCCGTTCGGTAAACTTGACGGCATTTCCCAGCAAATTCAGCAACACCTGACGCAGGCGCAGCGGGTCGCCCCGCCCGGCAACGGGGAGGTCCGGGGCCAGGGAATACTCGAGCAGGAGACCTTTTTGCCGGGCTCTGGGCTCCATAAGGGCGATGCTTTTTTCGATCACGGACGCCAGGTTGAAGCTGACCGTTTCCAGGGACAGCCTGCCTTCTTCGATCCTGGACAGGTCCAGGATGTCGTTGATGACGGTGAGCAGGAAATCCGAGCAGTCCCGGATGGTGGATACATATTCCTGCTGCTCGCCGTTTAAGGAAGTATCGAGGAGCAGTTCGGCCATACCTATGATGCCGTTTATGGGCGTGCGGATTTCGTGGCTCATCACCGCCAGGAAGTCGCTCTTGGCGCGGTTGGCCGCATCGGCTGCCTCTTTGGCCTCCTTCAATAATTCATTAGATTTTTCTAGTTCGCGCGTTCTTTCAGCCACCGTCTGTTCCAGGACCTGATTCCACCTGGCCATCTCATTTCTTGATTCTTCCAGGTTGGCGTACAGACGGGCATTTTCAATGGAAATGGCAATCTGGGAAGACAACAGCCTCAATACTTCCACCCGATCCGGAGTGAAGGCTCCCGGGAACAGGTTGTTTTCCAGGTAGAGAATTCCGGTCAGTTTGCCCTTTCCGACCACGGGCAGGCAGATAACCGATTTCGGGCGGTTCTTCAGGATGTATTCATCTTGTGTGAATATCCCCTCCCGCGCTGCGTCATGCAGCACGACGGATTCCCCGGTCCGGGCCACGTAATGCACTATGGCCGCGGACAGTTGCTTCGATTCCCTGAGAGGGACGGACTGCAGGAAAACCTGCTGCTCCTGCTGCGCGCTTCCTTCTTTGGCGAGCGGCGGGTCCTCTGCCGGGTCTTCTCCGGCCGTGGAAGCCGATGCTTCTATTTTAAGTTCCCCGCCGGCCTCCATGATGAAAAAGCCCCTCTGCGCCCCGGCGTTCTCCAGGATTATTCTCATCATCTTTTCCAGCAGTTTGGCCAGCACAATTTCCCCGGAAAGCACCTGTGATATTTTGATAATTGACGCGAGGTCCAGTTCACTTGAAGTGGCCCTGGCGGAATTTGCCGAAACAATGGTCTGCATTTTATCAAGAACCGGTATCAGGCCAGGTTCCGGCCCTGCAACCAGATGCGGATATGCTTTCTCCAGGTCCTGCGCCTTGCGTTTTGCTCCCCAGTCCCGGTAGCCCCGGCATGCCTTTTTCATGTACAGCCCGGCAACATCTTCCTTGCCTCTGGCCAGCCAGAACCTGGCCGCCAGTTCGTTGCTCAGGGCTTCGTCCCTGACAAAGTCATGGTCCCTCGCCAAGGTAATGGCCCGGTCGTACAGTTCCATAGCTTCAGCCGTCCGGCCGGACAGGCGCGCCATTTCCGCCGCTACGAGGCAGTACTTGTGGAGGAAGTTTTGAGGACAGGAATCAGCCCATTTTTTCATCTTACGCTGGTTTTGTTTGAGGATCTTCCAGTAACGACCTTTTTCTCCCTCCTCCAGTTGCTTGTACGAGGCGGTGATGGCCAGGGAATGCCAGAAGATGTATTCAGGAAAAAGGACCATGGCCCGGACCGAACCCCGGCTGTCTTCGTCGATCTCCAAAAACACCCGCAGGGCTTCGGGATGGTGGCCGGAAAGGTACAAGGACTGGATTTTGAGCAGGTAATAACTGATGACCAGGGGGCCATTTCTGTTCCGGATCAGCGTCTCCGCCAAGGCGTCGGCCTCGCCGGCGGCAAAAGGAACCGCGGACACTCCTTGCAGGTCTGCGATAAATTTTTTCACCAGCACGAAAAACAGGGACAGGTTCTCCAGTCCAAACCGCCTGGTAAATGCCAGGCTGGCGGCACATTCCTCCTCAATCCGGGACAGAGGCTCACCCAGAATAAGCCTGATCTGGGTGATCCGGGACAGGATACCCCCGCCAAAGAAAAAGTTGCCGAATTCGATGGCCGATTCGTAAGCCCTTGCGGCGTGGGCAAGGGTTTTGTGCAGGTGTTCCGTCCAGTGGCTGAGAAAGGAGGCCACAGTGAAATGAACCGGAACCTTGACCGGGTGACTGTGGTACCGGGCGGCCAGCTGCAGGGCCGCCTCCTGCATTTTCCCTGCCGTCCGGAGATTTCCCAGGATGGCGCTGATCAGGCCGTAGCTGGCGTATACGAGGGGAGAATGGATGGTGTTACCGTGTTTCAGGGAAATCTTGACCATTTTCAAAATCAGCATGGCAAACAATTGGGGATTGGTCAAACTGGTCACCGGGAGCAGGCCAGCCATTTGCCCGATCAGTCCCCGGAAACGGGGATCATTCATTTGCGGGAGCTCGAGCAGCGTTTTCTTTCCTTTCAGCGCCAGGCGCCCCCTGACCCCCAGGATTTCTTTCCATATAGCGTGTTTTCCGGGCCTGGCCGGAAGGTAAAAGCCCAGTTCTTTTAAACCTCTTAGCCCGAACCGGACCGCATCGGCATACCTGAGCGTTTCGGTGCAGATAACTGCCTTCATGGCATAAACGGCCGCTTTGTCCTCACGCGTTCTGGCCCTGTCCAGCAACATCTCGAACAGCCGGTCCGCGGCGTTTTCTTTCCGGCACAGATAAAGGCACTGGCAGAGTTCCAGGTACAGATCGAAGGTGAGGCGGTAATGATCGTTCCAGGCCCCTTCCGGCAAAAAATTTTGGCCCGCTTCCAAATAGTGGAGGGCCGAGTCGAAGGCCACCGCAACTTTTGCCTTCCGGGCGGCCTGCAGGTTCAATGCGACAAGCCTGATCCTTTCGTCCCGGTCCGCAATCAATTCCCGGCCAAGGTTCAGATGGTCGACGATTTCAAATACCTTTCTCTCCAGAAGTGCCGGTTCCGTTTCCTGCAGGAGAATCCGGCCCACCCTTTGGTGGATTTTTTTCTTTTCCTCGCCGGATAAAAGGGAGTGCACCGCTTGCAGGACGCGGTCGTGCAGGAACTCGTAGGAGGCAGACAACCCACCGGCGGCGACCCGTTCCCCGACATCTCCGGATCTGCTATCTCGTGGCAGAATCACGCCCGCATGGACGGCCGCCCGGAGATCTTCCGCCGTCTGGACGAGAGATTGTCCGCAGGCAAGGGCCAGGGTTTCCAGATCGAAGGTCCTCCCGATGCAGGCCGCACACTGTAACAACTCCCTGGTTCTCTCCGGGAGTTTCCGGATCCGTTCTATTACCAGGTCGATGACGTTGTCCCCGGTTTCCAATTGCTGTATGCGGCTGGTGTTCCACTTCCAGCAGCGGTCCCGCCATTCAAAAGCCAGAAGACCCTCTTCATAGATCTTCTGCAGGATTTGCCTGGCGTGAAAGGGATTGCCTCCCGATTTCTGGTAAACCACTTCGGCCAGGGGCCGGGCGGCGGGTTCTTCGCAGTCCAGGGCCTCCATCACCATCTGCCTGATGCAGCCGAAATCCAGCGGTTCCAGCCTGATCCGGCCCACGGCTGTCCCGGCTTTTTTGATTTCCTCAACCACCGTCAGCAGCGGGTGGTTGTCTCCCACCTCATTCTCCCGGTAGGCACCAATGAGCAGGACATGTTTCAGGTTGATATCGCTTACCAGATGTTTCAGCTGTTGAAGCGAGGCGGCATCAGCCCATTGCAGGTCGTCCAAAAAAATAACGAGGGGATGTTCTCTGGCGGCGAATGTGCCCAAGAAATTGCGAAATACGAGGTGGAAACGGTTTTGCGATTCGGTGGGAGGTAAGTCCTGGACCGGGGGCTGCGGGCCGGTAATCAACTCTAGCTCGGGAATAAGCTCAATAATAATTTGCCCCTGTGGGCCCAAAACCTTCAACAGTTTCCCTTTCCAGGAAGTAATCTGTTCTTCGTTTTCGGTCAGGATTTGCCGGACAAGTTTTTGCAAGGCCTGGATCAAAGAAGCATAGGGCATGTTGTGCTTAAATTGCTCAAATTTACCGGAAATGAAGAAACCACGCCTTTGTACCACGGGTCTGAGCCTTTCATGGACCAGCGACGTTTTACCGATACCTGCGCAGCCCGAAACCAAAATCATTTCCACGGCTCCATGACTAGCCCGGTCGAACCCGGCCAGCAGAGTTTCCCTTTCCTTTTCACGGCCGTAAAGTTTTTGTGGAATCTGAAACCTGCCTGAGATATCATGACGACCGGTTTCAAACACTTCGATTCTACCCGTCGATTTGCTTTGGTCCAGGCACATCTGCAAATCGGCCTGGAGGCCGGCGGCGCTCTGATACCGTTCTTCGGCCCTTTTGGCCATCAGTTTCAAGACTATGTTGGAAACCATTTCTGGTACTTCCGGATTTATTTCGTGTGGTGGTACAGGTGTCCTGGCAATGTGCGCATGCACCATTTCCAGCGCGTCACCGGCCACAAAGGGCAGCCGGCCCGTTACCATCTCGTACAGCGTCACGCCCAGCGAATACAGGTCGGTCCGGTAATCTATGGCCTGGTTCATTCTGCCCGTCTGTTCCGGAGACATGTAGGCCAGGGTTCCTTCCAGGACATTGGCATTGCGCACGGCCGGGCTTTCCCCGGACAAAACTATGGCCTTGCCGAAGTCGATGATTTTGACCCGCCCCGTTTCCGGATTCCAGACGATATGGGACGGATTGATATCCTTATGGATGATCCCCTGCCGGTGAATCATGTCCAGTATTCCGGCCACCTTGATGGCAAGATCCAGGAAGGTATGTAAATCCATTTTCATAGACGGGAGTAAACGGTCCAGGGACGTACCTCCGAAATCTTCCAGCACCATAACCAGGAAACCCTGGTCCTTTTCAAAGGCATACGCCTCAACGACCCCTTCTACCGGCAGGCCGCGGATAATTTCGTACTCCCGTTTGAAGCGGGCGGTTTCTTCAAGCACCGGATATCGCTTGTTCAGTATTTTCAAAATGACGGGCCGGTCGTCTGCATTGCGGCGGGCACGGTAGACGACAGAATTTTTCCGATGGAGTTGTTCTACAATCCGGTAGTTTGAAGTAATAAACATAACTATCCCGCCTTATTTTATTACTGACAAAAAATGCATGAAGCCGAACAGGTCTGCCCCCTACCGACAAAAACGATGCGGGACATTCGCCCTTAACAAAAAAATGAGCCGAGCAATCAAATTAAAGAACTCTTGATGGGCCGCACTCGCACCCCGGGTTTTCCGCCACCACCGGGTTGACGAGCCTGCCCACCCCCTCGATGACCACCTCCACCATGTCCCCGGGCCGCAGAGGACCCACCCCCGCCGGGGTACCGGTAAGGACCACGTCTCCAGGGTGCAAGGTCATGATGTGGGAAATAAAGCTCACCAGGGTCGGGACGTCGAAAATCAGTTCGCGGGTGCGGGAGTGCTGCTTGCGCTCCCCGTTCAGGAACAGGGATACCTCCAGATCCGCCGGGTCCACGTCGGTAACGACGTAGGGCCCCAGGGGCAGGAAGGTGTCGAAGGACTTGGCCCTGGTCCACTGGCCGTCCTTGCGCTGCAGGTCCCGGGCCGTCACGTCGTTGGCGCAGCAGTAGCCAAGGATGAAGTGGTGCGCGTCATGTGGCCTAACCCGGCGTGCCGTCCTGCCGATGACCACGGCCAGCTCGGCCTCGTAATCCACGCGGGAACTGGCCGCCGGACAGACGACGGCCTCACCCGGGCCGATGACGGCCGTGGGGGGTTTAAGGAACAGCACGGGCTCGTCCGGCACGGGGAGGCCCAGCTCGCGGGCGTGGTCCCGGTAGTTCAGGCCCACGCACACGGCCTTGGAGGGCACCACCGGCGCCCGCACGGTCAGCGTGCCAAGCGGCACGGGCGGGTCCCCGGTGCGCTCCGGCCGGAAAAGGTCCCGGACCGGGTACGCCGCGTCCCCTTCCACCACGCCGTAAAACTCCCCCCGGGCATTGGCGAAGCGGCCGATGAGCATGTCGTTTAGACCTCCGTCCCCGCAGGGCCCTCGGCGGTCTCAGCGGTAGTGACGAGCCAGTTCGGAGGCGTATCTGGTGCCGAGGACGGTGGCATTCCGCTCCAGCCACACGCTGAAGCGCGTGGGACACGTGGGAGGCCCTGACGAAACCAGGAGATTGGCCATCAGGCCCTTGATTTCGTCTTCGGTGATCAGCACGTCGCCCACCGCACGCCCGATCAAGCGGCCCAATGCCAGCCCCAGGCCCGGACCGACGTGCACCAGGCGGATCTTGCGCCCCGGTTTTTCCGCGATGAGGCGCACCAGTTCCTCGAAGGTGTAAACCTCCGGCCCCACGGCCTCCACCGTAACGTTGTCCTCCCGCCTTCCTACGTCCACCGCCAGTTCAGCCACGTCGTCCACGTAAACGGGCTGCAGCCGGTAATCGCCCCTACCGAAGATGGCAAATACCGGATAGCGCCGCAGCAACCAAGCGATGTTGTTGATCAGGATGTCCTCGGCGCCGAAAATGACCGTGGGTCGGATGATGGCGTGGCTCAGGCGGGAATTCATGATGGTCTGTTCCAGCAGGCCCTTGCCTCTGAAGTAGGGGAGCGGAGAATCAGGGGAGGCATTCGTGATGCTGATGTGCACGATGCGCCGCACCCCGGCTTCCTCGGCGGCCCGGATGAGGACCCTGGTGTGCTCGACCGCCCGCTCAAAGGTCACCGACCCGTAGTTGAACCGCACCCAGTACGTGTTGTAAAGGGTGGTTGCGCCTTCCAGAGACCTCACCAGTTCAGTCGGGCGGTCGAAGTGAAAAGGATAAACGCGCACCTGAGGGCCAAAGGGATTGGGCCGGCCCGGGTGCCCCGTGAGGGTCCGCACCTGCACGCCCCGTGCCAGCAACCGGCGCGTGATGTACTTCCCCGTATAGCCGAAGGCCCCGGTCACCACGTTTACCTCCGGGGTCTCCACGAAAACTCCACCTCACCTGTTTCTCAGCGTCCGGACCTTCCATATCCCTTCGGTCGCAAAATCCTTGCGGCCACGGCCGTACGGTAGCCCGGCGCCCCAGCCACAACCAGCGCGGGCGGGGGCACCCTTCAAGACCCCCACGAGGGGGACCACAGCCAGAGCCCACCTCAACCCTAAGCCCCCCGTGGGACGCAGGGTAACCCCCGTCAGAGCACCCCGGTCTTCACGTTCGGCCCCGGGAACGCGAGCCGCGCCCCGGCGCCACTGCGGCCTCTACTAAAAAGGGGCCATCTGGGCCCCGTGTCATGCCATTTCCCCCTTTTTCTTTTTCCGGTCCACCGCGATGACCACCGGCTCCTCGCGGCGCAGGATGGTATCCCTGGTGATGATGCAGCGGGCCACGTCACCGCGCGAGGGTATCTCGAACATCACGTTCAGCATGACCTCCTCCAGAATGGCCCGCAAACCCCGCGCGCCCGTGTTGCGGCGTAGCGCCTCCTGGGCGATGGCCCGCAGTGCCTCGGGGTGGAACTCCAGCTGCACACCGTCCAATTCGAAAAGCTTCTGGTACTGCTTCACCAGGGCGTTGCGCGGCTCGGTGAGGATGCGCACCAGGTCATCCTCCGTCAGGGCGTCCAGGGTCACGATCACCGGCAAACGGCCCACGAATTCGGGGATCAGGCCGTACTTCAGCAGGTCCTGCGGCAGGATCTGCCGCAGGACGTCCCCGATCTTCTGCTCCTGTTTCACATACAGCTCGGCCCCGAAGCCGATACCCTTCTTGCCGATGCGGTTCCGGATAATCTTATCGATGCCCTCAAAGGCCCCGCCGCAGATAAAAAGAATATTGGTGGTGTCGATCTGGATGAACTCCTGGTGGGGATGCTTGCGGCCGCCCTGGGGCGGCACACTGGCCACCGTGCCCTCCAGGATTTTGAGCAGGGCCTGCTGCACGCCCTCGCCGGATACGTCCCTGGTGATGGAGGGGTTCTCCGACTTGCGGGCGATCTTATCGACCTCGTCGATGTAGACGATGCCCTTCTCGGCCTTCTCGATGTCGTAATCAGCGGCCTGAATGAGCTTGAGCAGGATGTTTTCCACGTCCTCGCCCACGTAACCGGCCTCGGTGAGCGATGTGGCGTCGGCGATGGCAAAGGGCACGTTGAGCAGGCGCGCCAGGGTCTGGGCCAGCAGGGTCTTACCGCTCCCCGTGGGCCCCAGCATTATGATGTTGCTCTTTTGTAGCTCGACGTCGTCGATCTTGCCGCCCAGATTGATGCGCTTGTAATGGTTGTAGACCGCCACCGCCAGGCAGCGCTTGGCGTGCTCCTGACCGATGACGTACTGGTCGAGGAACTCTTTGATTTCCCGGGGTTTGGGTATGTCCGCCAGCTCCAACCCCAGGTCCTCGTTCAGTTCCTCCTCGATGATCTCGTTGCACAGCTCGATACACTCGTCGCAGATGTAAACGCCGGGTCCGGCGACCAGTTTCTTCACCTGGTCCTGCAACTTGCCGCAAAAGGAACACTTCAGCTGGCCCTTATCGCTAAACACGGGCACTCACACCTTTCTATCTGGCCTTCTTCCGTACGGTGATCACCTCGTCGATGATTCCGTACTCCTTGGCCTGTTGCGCCGACATGAAGAAGTCCCGTTCCGTGTCGTGGGCGATCCTCTCCTTCGGCTGACCGGTATGCTTCGCCAGCAGTTCGTTGAGGATGTCCTTCATGCGCAGGATTTCCCGCGCGTGGATGTCGATATCGGTGGCCTGGCCCTGCACTCCGCCCAGCGGCTGGTGTAGCATGATGCGCGCGTAAGGCAGGGCGTAGCGCTTGCCCCTTGCCCCGGCCGCCAGCAAGAAGGAACCCATGCTCGCCGCCTGCCCCAGGCAGATGGTGGATACGTCAGGCCGGATGTACTGCATGGTGTCGTAGATAGCCATGCCCGCCGTCACCAGCCCGCCCGGCGAATTGATATAAACGTGGATGTCTTTCTCGGGGTCCTCTGCCTCCAGGAAAAGCAGCTGGGCTATCACCAGGTTGGCCACGTGATCGTCAATCGTACCGCCGATAAAGATAATCCGGTCCTTCAGAAGGCGGGAATATATATCGTAGGCCCTTTCGCCGCGATTGGTCTGCTCCACCACAATGGGTACCAGATAGGACAATTATCTCCCCCCTCACTCTTCCCCGGCCTGCCCGTCGGACCCGCGCACCACGGCACGGTCCACCAGGAACTGTACGGTCTTCTCCCGCTGAAGGTTGCGGCGCAGGACCTCCATCTCGCCGCTCTCCTCCATCTTCTTGCGCAACCCGGCCGGGTCCTCCCGCCTCCGGCGGGCCAGCCTTTCGATTTCCGCTGCTATTTCGTCCTCCCCCACGGTTATTCCTTCCGCGCGCGCAATGGCATCTATAACCAGCATGGTCTTGACCCGATCGTAGGCGTCCGGCCGGAAACGCGCCCGCAACTCCTCGGGGGACAGGCAGCTGACCTTCAGATAGTCCTCGACGGTGAGCCCGCGCTGGCGGAGCTGGAGCGTGAACTCGACCATGATGGCCTCCAGTTCGGCCTCCACCATGCCCTCGGGAATCTGGACCCGGGCATTGTCCACGGCCGCGGCCACCACCGCCTGCCGCACCTCCTGATCGGCCCGCTCCTCGGCCCCTTGC
>Ga0080004_1125446_pt1 | contig 34716 bp, 28 predicted proteins | sample WasSprMetagenome_FD_69207 | JGI IMG/M metagenome (GOLD analysis project Ga0080004, IMG submission 69207) | Sulfidic aquatic microbial communities from Washburn Spring, Yellowstone National Park, USA - WS (SPADES assembly) (version 2) | ecosystem: Environmental > Aquatic > Thermal springs > Hot...
TATGGAGAAAGAAGACAGAGACCTCTACGATGAAGGTTTTGCCGAGGGGGTGGAACACGCCCTTGATGTAGTGGAGGATGTTTTGTATGAGGAGCTTGTGGCGGAGAACATATTGAGCGACGCGGAGCTGGAGGAGCTAATGGAGAAGATAAGGGCGACGATAGGAGAGTTTGAGGTTGATTGGGAGGAGGGAGAGGAGGAAGAGGAGGAATTTGAAGACATAGACATAGACGAAGAGGAGGAAGAGGAATAAGCAAGGGTTTTTGAAATAAGGGAAGATTAATGCTATAATTTATAAATAGGGAAGGTGGGTTGGACGACCGCGCCGAAAGGCGAGGAAAGTCCAGGCTCCGTAGAGCAGGACGCTGGAGGCAACTCCAGATAGCGTAAGCTATGGAAAGTGCCGCAGAAACATACCGCCCACCGCTCCCTTAAAAGGAGCAGGGGCAAGGGTGCAATGGTGGGGTAAGAGCCCACCGGCGGAAGGGCGACCTTCCGGCCAGGCAAACCCCGTCCGGAGCAAGACCAAATAGGAGGAGAGGGAAGCTGCTCGCTGACTCCTCGGGTAGGTCGCCAAGATAAATGGTCGTCGCCAGCCGTAAGGCTGGAACAGAACCTGGCTTATAGACCCACCTTCCCGGATCAAGATGAAGATGAGAGATTTGACAGGGAGATTTAAAAGGATATTGGGAGCTCAATTGCGCGCCCTTAGGGAAGCAAAGGGTTTGCGCCTAAGGGAGCTCTCCTCTCTTTCCGGCATCTCTGAAAGCGTTCTATCACGACTGGAAAGAGGTTTCACCTTTCCCCGCCGAGCCACACTTGAAGCCATCGCCTCCGCCTTGGGAATCGATGTCATCCCCCTTTTGGAGAGCATAGCTGACCAGCTCGGCGTTGACCCCACCCCCCTCCTCCTGCGCCTTGGCTACGCATCAAAGGAATCAGCCGTTTCCCCCTTGCCCTCGGGAGGAAGGCTGCTTAAAGTCATTGCCGAGGTCCCCTGTGGAAAGCCTTACGAGGCTTTAGAGGAACTGCTCGGTTATATCATAATTCACGAAGATGAATATCCCGGAGCGACCTTTTCCTTGCGAGCAACTGGGGATAGTATGTACCCTCTAATTATGCATGGTGATTTCATAATAGTCAGGCAACAGGACGATGTAGAGAGTGGGTCAATAGCTGTTGTCTCCCTGGAAACGGAGGGCGGATTTGAGACAACGGTGAAAAAGGTTATCAAACAGGATGCCCAGGTAATACTTGAGAGCCTAAACCCTGCCTATCCTCCTATCGTTGTGAATATAAAAGAGAAAGGGTTTAGGATAATTGGGAAGGTTATCGGTCTAAAACGCTATTTTAAATGATGTTTAAATAATTCGCCAAATTGGCATTTTTATCTATTCTTCCCTCTATCCTCCCTTCCTTGCTGGACATTATCACCGTAACGCCTGGACCATGTCCCGTCCATACACAATCGCTGTGAATGACTACCCCGATGGAAACTGCCCCTTTGAGAAAGCCTCTTCCATATGTGTTATCGCAATCTCGTAAGAGGACGAAATCCCCTAACCGGAGGTTCTGCAGTCCATATGCTTCAAGCTCCTTCGCATCGGCAGTCATAATGTCGTAATCGCCTCTTACCACCTGCGTTGAGCCTATGCCGGAACCCATCAAATGGGCGGGAACCTCAGCCACTACGGGAACGACGAGCTTTCCATCCTTTTCCTCAATGTTGAGCTTCTCCAAAAGACCAGGGTCTATATTGCAAATGAAGATATCCTCCCATCCTATGATTTTCAAGCCTTGTCCTTTCGCCATCACCAATACCTGGTCCCCGATATTGAGCTTCTCCAAAACTTCTCGGGGGAAGTAAACGAGGACATGCTCCGCTCCGCCATGTTTTCCCGTGACGAAGCCGCTTTCCCCTTTTGCATCTCCATTCACAACCTTTGCGACATTCCCGATACAAGCGAGCACATTTAGAGCGGCGTTTTCACCTTCGTCCTTTGCCCTAATGGTCACTCCGGGCTCTATGTGGTCGCCAGCCCAGCCGAAAGCGCTATCGCCAATCCTCACATTATAGGTTATTCCTCCCGTTGAGGGAAGGAATAGGGGTTCGCCCTTGTGGCTTATCTGGGGAACCCAAACACGCGGTTGAATAACCTCTCCGCGCACGGATGTTTCAATGAGCTTCTCTACATTTGTCTTCAACAAATCTTTCACCTCCATTTTGAAAACTTAATTTTAAAATTATACACTAATTTGACATCATAAGATAGAGGGTTTATAATCCATTTACAAGGAGGAAAGATATGAAGACGAAGCATTTGCTCATCCTTATATTCGTTTTGGTTGTAGCATCTGGCTATGTTATCTACAAGAAGCCCTTTAAACGGGGTCTTGACCTCGCTGGAGGCATAAGGCTTGTTCTGGAAGCCAAGCCCACGAAGGAGATCCCCCGCATAACCAAAGAGCATCAAGCAGCCCTGATGGATATCATTAGGAGGCGTGTTGATGCTTTAGGGGTGGCTGAACCTTTAATTCAAGCTAAGGGAACAAACCAAATAGTCGTCGAGCTTCCCGCTATTCAGAGGGAAGAGGAAGCTCTCAAAATGCTGAAATCCACCGCTATGGTGGAGTTTCGCTATCTGAAGGATGTCCAAAGCAATAATAATCCCGCCGCCCCCTATAAAATGGTTGTCAAGGAAGGACCCGAGGGAAAGGAGGAAATTGTTTTCTATGACATTGAGGGGAAGGAGGTCCCTCAATCAAAGGTTCTGGAGAACGCTCCCGTTATACTCACGGGAAACGACTTAAACCCCAAAAGAAGGGCGAGGGCGGAGCCTGGTCCTACAAACAAGCCGATAGTGACCTTTTCTCTCAATCCCGAAGGGCAAAAGAAATTCGCCGCTTTCACAGCGGGTCATGTCGGGGATTACTTAGCTATCGTTTTGGACAACAAGATAATAAGCGCGCCCATAATCAGAACACACATATACACAGAGGGAGTGCAGATAGAGGGAGGTTTCAGGGACCTTAGGGAAGCTCAGCAGCTCGCGGACTTGATAAACGCTGGTGCTCTTCCCGTGCCTTTGGAAATCGCCTCCGTTGAGAAAGTCGGTCCTACCCTTGGGCAGGATTCCCTTCAGAAAAGCCTGCGGGCGGGAATTTGGGGGCTTGCCCTTGTTATGCTCTTTATGCTCGGCTATTACCTCCTGCCCGGTCTAATCGCCGATATTGCCCTCCTCCTTTATACCCTCTTTATGCTCGCCATATTCAAGGCTATACCCGTAACGCTTAGCCTCCCAGGCATCGCCGCCCTGATCATAACCATCGGTATGGCTGTGGACGCTAACATCCTGATATTCGAGAGGCTGAAGGAGGAGCTAAGGGCAGGGAAGACGCTAAGGGCGGCTATAGATGCCGGGTTCCGTCGCGCCTTCACGGCGATATTTGACTGCAATACCACGACAATCATCTCTGCCATCGTTCTTTATGCAATCGGCACGGGACCGATAAAGGGCTTTGCCCTCACCTTGGGAATAGGAACGATTCTCTCTATGTTCACAGCGATAACCGTGAGTAGGACCTTGCTGATTGTCGTGGAAAGCCTTTTCCCCTTTGCCCGCGATCCTCGCTTATATGGAGTCTTCTCCTGGACAAGAGGGGTAGAATTCAATTTCGTGAAGCACTGGAAGCTTTGGTTCGCTATCAGCCTCGCGCTCATTATCCCCGGCATAATCTTCTACGCACCACCTATAAGAGGACTTAAGAAGAGCATAGACTTCACGGGAGGAATGATTGTCACATTGAAGTTTGAGAAACCCGTTTCCCTTCCCGATGTGAGGAATCTTCTTGCTAAGGCAGGCTTCTCCGACGCCTTCGTCCAAACGAGCAGGGATAATAAAAACCTTTATATTCGTATGAAGGAAGCCTCACTTGAGGCGAGGAAGAATGTGGAAAGCCTCCTCGGGGAAAAGTTCGGAAAATTTGAGGAGCTAAGCGTTGATAGCGTGGGTCCAACCATAGGCAGAGAATTGACGCAAAAAGCCTTGATGGGGGTAATCCTTGCTTCAATATTGATTCTCCTCTATCTATCTTTCCGCTTCAATGAGTTGAAATATGGAGCGGCTGCCGTCATCGCTACTCTGCACGATGTTGCAGTTATGTTCGGCTCCTTCGCCATTTTGGGCAAGCTCTTCGGAGTGGAAATAGATTCCCTCTTCGTCACCGCCGTCCTCACAATGATTGGTTTTTCCGTTCACGACAAGATAGTTATTTTCGATAGAATCAGGGAGAACTGGCGTCTCAGAAGGAGGGGAGAGACATTCGGTGAGATTGTTAATGCCAGCATTAATCAGACCTTGGCAAGGTCAATTAATACTTCCTTAACGGTTCTCCTCGTATTATTAGCTCTCTTCTTCTTCGGCGGGGTGACGATAAGACATTTCATAGGTGCCTTGATCATTGGGACTATAACGGGAACTTACTCCAGTATCTTCAACGCTGCACAAATAGTTTACCTCTGGACGAGAAGGGAAAGGAAGGAGCGGGCAGAAGCTCTTCCTATCCCCGCCGTCGCTACCGATGTCGCACGCGCAACTACTCCTGCATCCGTTTATGTTCCCACTCCAAGAACTGTTGGGGATGCAACAAAGGGAGTTAAAAAGAAGAAAAAGAAAAAGAGAAGATAGATTATGCTCTCAGAGAGAAGGGAATTACCGAGGGCGGCGGGAGTTGCGCTTATAGCCAATCTTTTTCTCCTTGCTCTCAAAGGAACAGTTGGTATCCTTATCTCGTCGCTCAGCATTTTATCAGACGCTATGGATTCCTTCACGGAGAGCTTGTCTTCTTTTATAACCCTCCTCTCGCTCAAACAAGTAGCTCGCCCTCCCGATGAGGACCATCATTTCGGTCATGGTAAATACGACACTCTCGGTTCATTAGTTGAAGGGACGGTCATCTTTGCGTTTGCGATGATAATCTTCATTGAGGGAACCAAAAGGATAATCCACAGAGAAGTCGTCAAAATGGCTGAATTGGGAATCGCTGTGATGCTCCTCAACTCCCTCATAAAAATCCTCTTATCTCATTATCTTTCAAGACTGGGTAGGAAAGCTGACTCGTTATCGCTCTTGTCAGCTGCTCAACATTATAAGTTAGATTTTTATAACGATTTTGGGATAATTTTCGGTCTTTTCCTCATCCGTCTGACGCACATCTATATAATAGACCCAGTAATCGCTATAATAATCGGCTTTATGTATCTAAAAACATCGGTAACGCTCTTTAGGAATGCTGTCCATCAGATAGTTGACAAAGCCCCGCCGGGAGTGGAGGAAAGAGTGAAGCAATTGATTATGGAACACTACCCCCAGCTAACGGGTTTTCATAAACTCAGGATAAGGAAAGCCGGAAGCGAGTTGCAGATGGATATGCACATTCAGTTCCCAAATGGCGTTTCCCTGGAGGAAGCCCATAATCTCTCCGAGCATCTGGAGGAGGATATAAAGGCACTATTTCCTTCCGCAACCGTCGTCATTCATATGGAGCCGGATGAGGAAAATGGATAGGGGAATTTGGATTAAGGGAAATCAGGAAGAGGAAAAGGCTAAGGAATTAGCGAAAAGGTTATCCATTCTTCCTATAACTGCTTCCCTCCTTCTAAATAGAAAGATAGAAAACGAGGAAGAGGGCAGGGAATTTCTTTTCCCTTCTCTCCATAACCTCTATGACCCTTTCCTCCTTGAAGGGATGGAATTGGCTGTTCTCAGGATAAAGGAAGCAATAAAGAGGAAGGAACCTATCTTTCTCCAAGGGGATTTCGATGTTGATGGCATTTGTGCTACCGCTTTCCTTGCGAAAACGCTCACTAAGCTCGGAGGGAAGGTCTACTGCCACATTCCCGATAGGCATAGGGAGGGGCATGGGATATCAAATTACGCAGTGAAAAAAGCAGTGGAACTGAATGTCGGCGTCTTTTTAACGGTTGATTGTGGGAGTTCATCTCATAATCAGGTTGAGAGATTGAATGATAGCGGAATAGATGTCATTATAACCGACCATCATGAAATGGGGCAAAGCCCTCCCGCATTGGCAACGATAAACCCAAAAGCTTCCCATTCCTATCCATATAAGGAGTTGGCAGGAGTTGGTGTGGCATTCAAATTAGGGCAGGCATTGTGTAAATCTTTCTCCCGTGACGAGAGGCTCGTTTACGATAAACTTGACCTCGTTGCTTTGGGGACTATAGCGGACCTCTCCTCCCTCTTGGGAGAGAACAGAGTTTTGGTTAAGTTCGGTTTAGAGAAACTGGGGAGGGATCCGACTGATGGGCTCGCTACCTTAAAGAAAGCTGCTCGTTTAAATGGCTATGTTGATTCTCAGAAAGTAAGCTTCATCTTGGCTCCCCGACTCAACGCTCCGGGAAGGATAAAAAGCCCGCTCAAAGCGCTTGAGTTGCTGGTTGTGAATAAGGAGGAACAAAGGCAGGCTATTTGCCAAGAACTTGAGGAGTTAAATAAGCAGAGGCGTTCGCTTGAAATAGAGATATTAATGGAAATAGAGAAAGATTTGGGGAAATTGGAGCTTGATAAGGATTTCGTTATAGTTATAAAGGGGAATAATTGGAATAGAGGACTTTTAGGATTAGTTGCTTCAAGATTGGTGGAGATGTATCAGAGACCAGCCTTCGTTCTGTCCCAATATGGAGATGTGATAAAGGGCTCGGGGAGAAGCATCCCCGCTTTTAACCTCTATAAGGCTTTGGAGGAGGTATCACATCTCCTGAGAAATTTCGGAGGACATAACGCAGCTGTCGGATTGGAGATGGAAGCGAGCAAATATAAGGAATTCAAGGAGCAAATAAACGAGATAGCGAGGAAGTATCTGAGCTATGAGGACCTCGTTGCGAAACAGGAGGTGGAATGTGTCCTCCAATTCAGCGAGATAACGGAAAGATTAGCAAGAGAGGTCTCCCTTTTTGCGCCCTATGGAATAGACAACCCTCAGCCCCTCTTCTTAAGCGAGAATGTGGAGATAAAAATCTTGAGTCCCTTCCCAAATGGTAGGTTTGTCTCCCTCTTGGTTAGGCAAGGAGGGAGGGAGCTCAATTGCCTCAGTCCAACCAAGCTTATTGAGGGTATTCCCGAGGAGGGTTCCATAATCTTTTCTCTTGATTACGATAGGCAACTCGCGCAGCCGCTCTTGATATTGAAGGGATGGACAAGGGAAGGGGTAAGCGTGGTGAAGGAAGAAAGGGCGCCCTATCTATCCCAACTTTTCCTTTGGGAAGAGGAATTCCTCTATGACTGAACAAATACTTTCTTTGGTCAGGCAATTAATCGCTAAAATGAGACAGAAGCGCGGTAAGGTGGACGAGGGACGCATCCATCTCGCTGCTGAGACCGCCTATTTTGCCCATCTGGGCGAAAGAAGGGAATCAGGAGAGCCTTATATTTTCCATCCTCTAAATGTGGCTTCAATACTTGCCGATTTAGGGATGGATGAGGAGGTCATCATAGGTGGGCTTCTTCACGATGTCCTTGAAGATGGGAAGAATATAGACCTTCCCTTTATAAAATCAAATTTTGGCGAGGATGTAGCTGAATTGGTGGAAGGGGTGACGAAGCTCTCTCACACAGAGAAGGAATATTTAAGAGAGGAAAGGACGCAAGGGGAAAATATCAGGAAACTGCTCTTAGCGATGGCGAAAGATATAAGGGTGATATTCATCAAGCTTGCGGATAGATTGCATAATATGCAAACCCTTTATGCTCTGCCGGAGGACAGGAGGAAAAAAGTAGCAAGAGAAACGATGGAAGTATTCGCTCCCCTTGCGAACAGGTTAGGGATTTGGGAATTCAAGTGGCGGCTTGAGGACTTGGCTTTCCAATATCTTTACCCAAGGGAATTTGAGGAGCTTAAGAGAGACTTGGAGAAGATTAGGACGGATAGGGAAGCGGAGGTAGAGGAGGCGGCTAGGATATTAAGGGAAAAATTGAAGAAAGAAGGGATTGAGGCTACAGTCTACGGGAGAGCGAAGCATCTTTGGAGCATTTATAAGAAATTACAGAGGGACAATATCTCTTTGGAGGAAGTCTACGATTTGGTTGCTTTAAGGGTGATAGTCTATACGAAGGAGCAATGCTACATTGCGTTAAGCATAGTCCATGAGACCTGGACGCCCATTCCGGGGATGTTCACGGATTTCATTGCCTCACCCAAACCAAATGGTTATCGTTCTTTACATACCAAGGTGATAGGTCCGAGGGGAAAACCTTTGGAGGTGCAGATAAGGACCTGGGATATGCATAGGGAAGCGGAGTTTGGTTTGGCTGCCCATTGGCATTATAAGGAAGATGTCAAGGATGACAAATATTTTTTGGAGCGGATTCGTCAACTTAGAAACCAAATTTTCAAGTGGCAAGCCGATTATGGCGACCCCACGGAGTTCTTCCGCTCCGTTGTTGAGGACCTTTTTTCCGACAGGGTCTTTGTCTTCTCACCAAAAGGCGATGTCTTTGACCTTCCTGCTGGCTCAACTCCCGTTGATTTCGCCTATCTCATCCACTCGGAAATCGGGAACAAATGCGTGGGCGCAAAAGTAAATGGAAAAATCGTCCCCTTGGATTACATCCTCCAAACGGGAGATAAGGTGGAAATCCTCACAAGAGCCTCTGCTCATCCTTCTCTGGAGTGGTTGAGATTTGTTAAAACTCCCCACGCGAAAAGCTGTATAAAAAGATACTTCCGACAAAGACATAAAGAAGAATTGATAGAGAAAGGGAAAGAGCTCCTTTTAAATCAAATCTCAGAGCTCGGTTATCTGCCTCCTGATTTTCCTTGGGAAAAGGAATTGGAGGAGATATCCCCTCGCCTTGGTTTTGCCTCTCCCAACGACCTTTTGGCTTCTTTAGGCTATGGTTCCTCCTCCGTTTCCCAGGTTATAGAGAAAATAAAGAAAAAGTATCCTCCCCCTCCTCCTACTATTACATCTGAGAGACCACAAGTAAGCGTTAGCCTTCCCGAGGTAGGAGTGGATGGGATACTGCTGAGAAGGGCGCGGTGCTGTTATCCCTTGCCAGGTGAGGAGGTTGTAGGATTCATCACGAGGGGAAGGGGGATAATGGTTCATAGAGCCGATTGTCCCAATATAGAAAATCTACCCGCTTCGGAAAGGGAGAGATTGGTCAAACTGCGATGGCAAAGGTCGGAAAAGGCGATACCGGTTGCGATTCAAATTGAAGCAATTGATAGAATTGGTCTAATTTCGGATATTACCTCCATAATAAGCAGTGAAGGGGTAAATATAAGCTCCTTGAAGGGCAGGAGTAAAGGCGATAAAACCGCTATCATAAACGCCCTTATAGATGTTTACGATGTAAACCAGCTGAACAGGGTTTTGGAGAAGGTGAATAAATTGAGCGATGTCCTTGATGTATATCGCATAGGGATAGTGAGGAAAGCGAAGAGCAAATGAGAGCGGTGATTCAAAGGGTAGATTCCGCCAGTGTTTTCGTTGAAGGGGAGTTGGTTTCCTCCATTGGGAAGGGGCTTTTGGTTCTTTTAGGAGTAGAGAGGGGAGATAACGAGAAGGATGCGGAGTATATAGTGGAGAAAATAGCAAATCTTCGCATATTTGAGGATAAAAGCGGGAAAATGAACCTCTCCGTCAGGGATATCGGAGGGGAGGTGTTGCTTGTTTCCCAATTCACCCTCCTCGCCTCAGCGAGAAGGGGAAGGCGACCCGATTTCACAATGGCTGCCCCGCCGGAGGAAGCTGAGCGTCTCTTTTCCCTCGCTTCTTCCCTTTTCAGAAGCTTCATCCCCACGAAAACGGGAATTTTTGGGAAGAAGATGTTGATTCATCTTATAAACAACGGGCCGGTCACGATAATTTTGGACAGTAGGGAGAAAAGTTGGTAAACTTTATTTATTATGATAAATTGAATAAAGAAAGGAGGCGTCCAGTTTGGCAAAGAAAGCTCTTCTCGTAGTTGGAGACGGTATGGGAGACAGACCAGTGAAAGAGTTGGGCGGATTCACGCCGTTGGAAATCGCGCGTAAGCCTTTTATGTCCAAGTTGGCAAAAGAAGGAGAATGCGGCATAATGGACCCAATTGCTCCCGGAATCAGGGCGGGCTCGGATACCGCTCACCTTGCATTGCTCGGCTATGACCCCTATAAATACTACACGGGAAGGGGAGCTTTTGAAGCGGCGGGAATCGGGCTGGATGTGGAAAAGGGAGATATCTGCTTCCGCTGTAATTTCGCAACAGTTGATGAGGATACCTTCGTCGTGATAGATAGAAGGGCGGGAAGGATAAGAGAGGGCACCCACCTGCTTGCTCAGGCGCTTGATGGTATGGAGATAGAGGGAGTGAAGGTTTTCTTCAAGGAATCCGTTGAACATAGGGCGGGTCTTGTTTTGAGAGGGGAAGGGTTAGGGCATAAGGTATCAGATGCTGACCCTCATAAGGAGGGCGAGAAAGTGCATACAGTTGAGCCATTGGACCCAAATGATATCCCTTCTCAAAAAACTGCTAAGATCGTGAACGAATTCGTAAGGCGTTCATTTGAAATATTAAGAAATCACCCAGTAAATGTTGAGAGGAAGAAGCAGGGACTTCCTCCCGCGAACATCGTCCTTCCAAGAGGAGCGGGCACAGCCCCTCATATACCTCCTTTCCAAGAAAGATACGGATTAACTGGCGCCTGCATCGTTGAGGTGGGCTTGCTTAAGGGAGTAGGGCGGTATTTGAAGATGGATGTCATAGATGTGGAAGGAGCAACTGGCTCCTTAGACACCGATGAACAAGCGATAGCGAAAGCTGTTATCTCCGCTTTAAACGACCACGATTTTGTTCTCTGCAATGTCAAGGCTCCTGATGTGGCAGGGCACGATGGCGAGCCATACAAAAAGGTTGAAGCGGTGGAGAAAATAGACAAGATGCTCGCCACCATCCTATCCCAAATCTCCCCAGAGGAAGTGATAATAGTCCTCACGGCTGACCATTCAACGCCTGTCAGCGTTAAGGACCATTCCGGGGACCCCGTCCCCATTGTGATTTGGGGGGATGGAGTGAGAACAGATGATGTTGATTGTTTCGGAGAGCGTTTTTGTGCTCGTGGAGGATTGGGGCGAATAAGAGGATTTGATATAATGAACATATTGACTAATCTCCTCTCTGTTCAGGAGAAGTTCGGGGCATAATGGATGAATTTAAGGAAAACGAATTAGCAGTCCTCTACGATAGCAGAGGGCGACGCTATCTTCTAACCCTTAAAGAAGGGGGATTGTTTCATTATCATGGTGGAGTGGTAGCCCATAACGATATACTGGGAAAGGGAGAAGGTAGGGAGATACTTTCTTCTTTGGGGAATAAATTGCTCGTCTTTCGTCCCACATTGGAAGAATATGTTCTGGAGATGCCGCGTGGAGCTCAAGTTATGTATGCCAAGGATTGTGCCCTCATAGCCGCTTACGCCGATATCAAGCCATCGGATAGAATAGTGGAGGCGGGAACGGGTTCGGGAGCCCTCACCCTTTTCCTCTGCCGGCAAGCGAATCAGGGAATGGTTTACACCTATGAGATAAGGGAGGATTTCGCCGAGATAGCGAGGAAGAATTTAGAGAGATGGGGAGTTAAAAATTTTGTTTTGAAAATAAAGGACATATCGGAGGGAATAGAGGAGGAAAATGTGGATAAGGTGATATTAGACTTGCCCGAGCCTTGGATAGCTCTTAAGCCAGCGAGGGAGGCGTTGCGAGCAGGAGGTTTTTTCGTCTCTTTTCTTCCCACTATATTACAAGTGCATCGTTTAGTTCTCTCTTTAAAGAAGATAGGAGGCTTTGCCCAAGTGAGGGTTGTGGAATCGCTTGTTCGCCCTTGGGTTATTGAGGAAAGAATAGCGAGACCGGAGTTGAGAATGGTGGCTCACACAGGCTTCATAGTCATAGCGAGACGGATGGAAAGCCCGTAGCTAAAAGCCTAAATTGAAATCCTTATCCCCAGAAGTGGTAGATTTGCCAGCCAAGCAGAATCCCCAAGATATTAGCCAAACTGCCCACCGTGAACTCGCCTAGAACTAAGCCGAAGAAGAAAGGGAGAGCGGTGCGGTATCCCCTTAAACCCGTTGCTTTTAAGATAACGAATTTGGCTAGCCAAGCGATGAAAATGGGAAACCACATCAAATTCATACTCCAAGAGGAGGAAATAGCATAGCCAATGGGATGGAATGGCCACCAGAAGAAGGTCGTCTTCATAAAAATGAGGAGGAGGCAAACGGCGAAACCCACTCCTGTGAAGATACCGCAAAGGTCGTCTCTCTTCGCGGGAGTCTCTATCCAGGAGGAAAGCCTATTATAGGGCTCCCAGCCGAACCATACTCGCATCTTTGCAGAGGTAATCCCAATCCTATAACATAAGTCTAACAACGCCCAGAAGGCAACGAGAGAACCTATGAAGCTCGCCAAAAGCATTACCCACATAAATTTCTTCGGATTTATATCCAGCCTCTCCGCTATCTTGAATCCCTCAATCTGGTGCGGCATTGGGTGGGAACGATATGCCCTATTGAATCCCCAGAAGAGATTGAGAACAGTCAAGTTTCTTGGCGAGATGTTCTCCACTCCCCATATTCTCGTAATCATCTGGTCGGGACCGGCGAAGTGAAGGTCATGGACGGGCGAGCCGAGCTCCGCCCTTATCCTTGCCACAGCTATTGAGAGAACGAAGTAGATTCCTAAAGCTAAAAGGGAAATCCCCCAACTCATTCCCGCTCTCACGAAAAGATAGGAAGCCAAGGGGAAGCCGATTAGAATGCCGATTATCGCGGTTCTGTAGGACATAGGCTCATCGGAGTCGTCCAATTCCGATTTCATCCCCAGCGCCTTCTTGAAAACCTCCTTCAAATAATGCCTCGCTACCCATATAACGAAGAATGTTACCCCTATATAGGCTCCCGACGACTGGTCGTTTATATAAGGCATATCCGGTCTGTCAACAGTCAAATTAAAGGCGACGCTGATTATCCTTTGGAATTTCCAATACCAGTAGAAGAACCAGCAGGAGAAGGAGAGGTCAACGGGTAGGAGGAAGCCGAGCCCTATGATGCAGGGGAACAGGGTGAGGGGAGTCCAACCTATGGCATTCCAAGGGGGATTCGTGATGTATTGTCTTAGGTTGTAATCCCTTATAGGTATGCGAGGGATGGCGGGGAAATTGGCGTTGATGTTGTTTATGATATCGATCAAAGCAGCAAGGGCAAAGCCTATCCACATCAATCTCTGCTTGAAGAGGGTGAAATTCTCGTCCGTCATAGCTAATGGCAGGAGGATTATAGGGAAGGTAAGCCTCTCCCTTTCCGTCCATTGCTTGCGGAAGATGACATTTATACACATCATCAGGAAAAGCAGGAGCGTAAAGAAGCCAGTCCAGATGAGGATGACGGGCAGCCAGGCAAGGATATGCTTCTTTGTGTAAAAGCTTGACCAACCTAAGAAGAATCCTTCCAATATGTTCTTATCCGACACCATAAGCCATTTGGGGAGATATTTGAAGAAGAGGGTCTCCCATTTATTTTCCGGCGTTGCGAACCAGAAGGGATGGGTGAGGCAAGCTATGAGGACCTGATACATATCGTGTCCCACCATACAGGAACCGAGCGCCAAAATGGTATAGATAACCATCAGCTCGCCCTGAGTGAACATATAACGGGGAGCAAATCTTTTTAGCAGGGCATTAAGGAGGATGAGGAAGAGGAGGGTGAAGACTACATTGAAGAAAAGGGACATAGTGGTGGGATGTCCAGTATAAGTTACCTTCTCCATATAGGCGACCCACCAGGAATTGAGGGGCATCAAGAGGATAGCTATGAGAACCGCTCGGAAAGTTATCGCTTTCTTCATAGGCTCTTACATTTTTATTTTCTCTTATTTTTAAACAAGTTCAAGGAAAATCCCCGGCACGCTTGAGAGTTTTTGGGAGCAGTAAGCTCTAAGAGAGCAACGCTATTTGGCAGGAGAAGCGTGTGAATCTTCCAGCTATTACGCTTGGGGATTTTCCCTTTATATGTGCATTCAAGTTTCCTTACAGAGGCATCGTGGAAGAGATTATTGTGCTTTGCATCCACGAGATATAGTCTGCTCTCTCCTCCCCAAAGATTCTTGGGCAGGGGATTTATGGTCAAGTTCACCCTGCGCGGGATACCATAGCGCTCGGGAAAATGGACAATCATAATCGTTATTCTTTTTCCTTTATCATCGGAGGAAGCTATAGCGCATATATCTTCGTCTCCTCCTTTAATTTCCAATCTCTTCTTTTCCATCATCGCAAATAGTTGATAAACGAAATATGAGGGCTTGGGAAGATTATCTCCCATTAAAAGACCCCAGCTTCCCCTAAATTTATTATCGCCATCCTTGACATAAAAGAAACATAAAACATCTATTCCCGCGGGAATCGCAGACCTTATCACATTATTCGCTACCCAGGAAGCCCCTATTTCGTTGTCTTGGGAAAAATCATGCCACCAAGCATAGTTGAATTCCGTGATGAAGAATCCTTTAACCCTTCTTTTAACGGAGGGATATTTGTTCAGCAAAGCTTTTGTTTTCTCCATTTCTTCTATATACACTTTCGGAGGGTGAAAATATTCGTGCCAAGTGATGAAATCAAGGGGAAGATTCCTCTGGGCACAAAATCTAATCAATCCCTCCATAAAGGTTTCGCCATTCACACAATAAGGTCTCTCCGGAGAGTAATCCCAAGGTCCGGAAGCGTTGCAAGGTCCACCTATTAAAGCTTGAGGGTCTGCCCTTTTAATTCCTCTCACGGAAGCTTCAAAAAGTTTGAGATAGGCTTCTAAGGGATTTTGCGAGGGAGGGGGCTTAAGCCATCCCGCATTTGCCTCATTCCAAACCTCCCAATATCTCACCCTCTTCCCTCTCTCAATACATCTCTTAGCAGCTCTATAGCACAAATCTTCCCATAGTTTGTAGCTTTTAGGCGCGCTGTGGCGGTCGGGGTCAGGGATAGCGTCAAAGGGAATGGGCATATAGGAAAGGCATAAAATCGGTTCGGCTCCGGTTTGATAAATAAAATCCACCCTCCTATCAAAATCCGACCAATCATAGATTAACTTTCCATTTTCCTCCTTGACAACCGATGTAAGGACATTGTCCATTCTGAAGAATCGTGGGCGGAGAGGCAAAAGAGCTTTTACCGTTTCGGGATTATAATCCGGCATCCCGCCTCCCTGCGATAAACCAGCTAAAGGACGTGGTAAATCTCCCTCAAATTTCCTTAGATTGATGTAAATATCACAGGGTTTTTCCACCTTTTCTTTGGAAAGCACTTTCAACTCCGCTTGCTCAAATCCCACTTCCCTTTCTCCTTCCACCGGTCCGAAAACTTTGATTTCAACTAAATGCCTTTCCCCAGGAACAGCTCTCCTGCTCAGAAGCGCCGCACCCGGGTGGTCATTATCATACCTTGATTGCAGGACGCCATCAATAAATATCTCTCCTCCTTCAGAGGTGGAGATATAAAGAGCGACAGGATAACCCTTTGTTTCCTTGCCATCTATCCTCGTGGGAATGCTTATCCAAGCTTTTAGCCACCCCTTTTCTCCTTCCCTCATCTTGAATTTGGCTCCTAATTGAACCGCGCTCCATTCTTCTCTCCCTTCTTTCCGCCAGAGCCAGGCGATTTCCTTTTGGGCATAAAAGGCGAGGGAATTTAAGATGAGAAAAGAAAGGAGGGCAAGGAGAGAATTGGCTCTCCTTTTCATCCCCAGAAATGGTAGATGCGCCAATCAAACAATATTCCCAAGATGTTTGTTAAACTACCAACGGTGAATTCTCCCAGTATCAAGCCGAAGAAGAAAGGCAAAGCGGTTCTGTATCCCTTTAAGCCGGTTGATTTCAATATCACGAATTTCGCCAGCCAGCCAAGGAAAATGGGGAACCACATCCAACTCATAGACCAAGAGGAGGAAATTGCATAGCCGACGGGATGGAATGGCCACCAGAAGAAGGTGGTCTTCATAAATATGAGGAAGAGGCAAACGGCGAAGCCCACTCCCGTGAAGACGCTGCAGAGGTCATCCCTCTTCGCGGGAGTCTCTATCCAGGATGAAAGCCTATTGTAGGGCTCCCAGCCGAACCAAGTGGCGGGACCGACCACCTTCGCCGAGGCTGCCCCAATCCTGTAGTATAGGTCTAACAGCGCCCAGAAGGCAACGAAAGAACCTATGAAGCTCGCCAAAAGCATCACCCACATAAATTTCCTCGGATTTATATCCAGCCTCTCCGCTATCTTAAATCCCTCAATCTGGTGTGGCATTGGGTGGGAACGATATGCCCTATTGAATCCCCAGAAGAGGGAAAGAACAGTCAAGTTTCTCGGCGAGATGTTCTCCACTCCCCATATTCTCGTAATCATCTGGTCGGGACCGGCGAAGTGAAGGTCATGGGCGGGTGAGCCGAGCTCCGCCCTTATCCTCGCCACAGCTATTGAGAGAATGAAGAAGATTCCCAGAGCTATAAGAGAGATACCCCAGCTCATTCCCGCTCTGACGAAAAGATAGGAAGCCAAGGGGAAGCCGATTAAGATGCCGATTATCGCGGTTCTGTAGGACATAGGCTCATCGGAGTCGTCCAATTCCGATTTCATTCCCAGCGCCTTCTTGAAAACCTCCTTCAAATAATGCCTCGCTACCCATATAACGAAGAATGTTACCCCTATATACGCACCCGCTGATTGGTCGTTTATATAAGGCATATCCGGTCTGCCAACATTCAAATTAAAGGCGACGCTGATTATCCTTTGGAATTTCCAATACCAGTAGAAGAACCAGCAGGAGAAGGAGAGGTCAACGGGTAGGAGGAAGCCGAGCCCTATGATGCAGGGGAACAGAGCGAGGGGAGTCCAACCTATGGCATTCCAAGGGGGATTTGTGATGTATTGACCTAAGTTGTAATCCCTTATAGGAATATGAGGGATGGCGGGGAAATTAGCGTTGATGTCATTTATGATATCAACCAAAGCGGCGATGGCAAAGCCTATCCACATCAATCTCTGCTTGAAGAGGGTGAAATTCTCATCCGTCATAGCCAATGGCAGGAGGATTATGGGGAAGGTAAGCCTCTCCCTTTCCGTCCATTGCTTGCGGAAGATGACATTTATACACATCATCAGGAAAATAAGCACCATAAAGAAGCCAGTCCAAATGAGGATGACGGGCAGCCAGGCTAGGATGTGTTGCTTGGTGTAAAAGCTTGACCAACCCAAGAAGTATCCTTCCAATATGTTCTTATCCGACACCATAAGCCATTTGGGGAGATATTTGAAGAAGAGGGTTTCCCATTTATTTTCCGGCGTTGCGAACCAGAAGGGATGGGTGAGGCAAGCTATGAGGACCTGATACATATCGTGTCCCACCATACAGGAACCGAGTGCCAAGATGGTGTAGATAACCATCAGCTCGCCCTGAGTGAACATATAACGGGGAGCGAGTCTCTTTAGCAGGGCATTAAGGAGGATGAGGAAGAGGAGGGTGAAGACTACATTGAAGAAGAGGGACATAGTGGTGGGATGACCTGTGTAGGTTATCACCTCCATATAGGCGACCCACCAGGAATTGAGGGGCATCAAGAGGATAGCTATGAGAACCGCTCGGAAAGTTATCGCTTTCTTCATAGGCTCTTACATCTTTATTCTCCTAAATTTTTGCCCAAGCTTCAATGAATGTTCGCTTTGCACCCGCTATGACAGGGCGGGGATTTTGACCCGGTAGGGGTTTTATCTCAAAGGATATGACGGGCAAGCGAGTGGGAACGCTCCTTTTAAGATATCCTATATAAATGAGCGCTTCAAGGAAAGCCCGCAGCTCGTCAACCCCTATCTCACCATCTTCAACATCGAAAGGAGGATGGTTATCGCCGTATAAGGGATTTCCCTCCCTTAGGATGCAGTTCCCAATATGAATATGAACGAGGTAATCTGAGACGGAGATGAGCGCCTCGTGGGGTTTCTCTTTGAGAAGGGGGAGATGGGCGAGGTCAAGGGTAAGCCCGAAATTGCTGAACTCTTTCTTGATTTCCTCCGCTATTTTCCCTGCTTCCTCTGAAGGTCCTATAAGGAACTTCTTATCTATTTCCCTATCGAAATTCTCAAGGGAAATAGTGAGGATGTTTTCCACTCCCTTCTCTTGGGCATAGGCGCAGAGCTCTTTCAGGGAAGCCACCAGCTTCTCCCTTGCCTCTTCCCTTAATTGCTCTCCTGGGTCCTTACCGCTGCAGACAGCGAGGATGCTTGCCCCAACCTGGTAAGCAATATCTATGTTTCTTTTGCCTAGCTCAACTGCTCTCTTCCTCTCAGCTTCTTCCAAACTGCAGAGGCTCACGCCTTCTCTCAGCAAGGAAGTCTGCCCGGCATAAATCACATCCATATGAGCTGATTTCAATATATCCCCTACTTTTTCAGCTAACTCTGGGGTCAAGTTTGATACCTCTATGGCGCCGAAGAAATCATCTTCCACTATCTCCTCTATAGTGGTAATGACCTCTTCCTCGCTTTCCAGCTTGGGATATGCCATTGGATGCACTATCCCAATGTTCACTGTGCCAATCCATAAACGCTCCACGATTATTCACCTCCTGCATTTTTTAAGCTATAAAGCTCGTTTAATACATCGTAATTGATGCTCCTATAAAGCCATTTAGGCGCTGAATACTCTATCAATGGAAGGTCATCTGTATTGAGGGGATATCCATTGCAGAATTGAAGCACTCTCTTATCAGCCATTAAAAAGCCCCCCAGAACATCAGAAGCCTCTCCAATCCCTATCCTCTGCAAGCTCTTTTCTACCTCGGGATTTTCCCTTATTTTCTTTTCTACCTCCTCTAAGGATGGTTTCAAGGGTTTATTTGAACAGATGACCAATACATCGGCATAAATGGGAGGATAGTTCCAGAGGGATACGGAGGGGAAAACGGAACAAACAGTGGAAATCATCCCTTTAAAATCGCTTAATGAGGTTATATAAGCAGGTATCCATAGGGCGAAGATTCCATCTTCTCGTAGATGTTCTCTAACTATCTGATAAAATTCCCGCGTGAAGAGATTTCCTAAACCCGATATCCAGGGGTTTGAGGGTTCAGATATGATGCAATCGTATTTTTCCTTTGAGAGAAAGAGGAAATTGCGCCCATCCTCTATCACGATTCTTGCCCTTGGGTCCTTCCAATATTCGTAGTTGACTTCCTTGAATAACTTTGAGGCATCAACCATAGCTGGCTCAATCTCGGCGCAAACTACCTCTTCAACTGGATGGCGGAGAGCGGCTCCAAGCGTGCATCCGCTTGCGAGCCCGATTATCATCACTTTGCGAGGATGTTCGTGAAGGAGCAAGGGCAGATGAGCTACCATATATTGAGTGGTCAAGTCAATAAAAGAGGAGGCTTCGGTTTTACCGTCCATTTGCAGGGAGCGAATCCTCTTTCCCTCGTATTCACCTTCTGTAACCGTGATTGTGGAGGTGATGCTATCCTTATAGAAAATAATTTTGCGTCCCTCCATCATCTCAATTGCTGAGCGGAGGGAGCCTTTTTCTAAATAGTAAGGGGCATAAAGGTAAACGCCGCTTGTCAACCTCTCAATATTCCAGCGAAAGGGGACAAGCGCGAAGAAAAGCGTAGCTCCGAAGATTCCCCAAGCTTCTTTGATGTTTCTGGGAGAGACTTCCTTTACTCCCCTTAGCATAATCCCGCCTGCGATAATGTTGATAAGAGCAGAGATGGTTATTATTCCCGCCGCGCCTACTAACCTCATTAGGAAGAAGCCAGCGAAGAAGGAGCCAAGGATGTTTCCCAAGGTGTTGAAGGCATAAACCTTCCCTACTCCACCGGCAAATTGCTCTCTGCTTCTCAAAGCGATTCTCGTGGCTAAAGGAAGGGAAGCACCAAATAAAGATGTAGGGATGATAAGGAGGAGGGAACAGATTATAAATTGGGTGAGATAAAAGAGATAAAAGCTACTGCCGCTGAATTTGAATAGCCAAAGGAAAACTATGGGAAGGAGGTCTATAAGACGGGAGAAAAGAAGGGCGGTGAAGCCAGCCCCCATCTCTATGTAGGCGAGGAGAAGGGGAAGGTCCTTCACCCTTTCAATGTAGCGGGCAAGGATGGCACTTCCTATGACGATGCCTAATAAAAAGGAAGCAAGCATCGTCGTGAAGGCATAAGTGGTTATCCCGAAAACCATATGAAGCGCTCTCGTCCAGGCTACCTCTAAAGCCATAGCGGAAAATCCGGAAAGCCCGATGACGAGAATCGCCAATTTAGCTGTTTCCGAGGAGTAGATTAGGGGAGGTTGAGAGATTTCCTCTTCTTCCTTTCCCTCTACAATCCTATTAAGGAGCAAGGAGGAGAGAAATACAAGGAAATTAAGGGAAGCGGCGAGCTTTATGGTAAGGGAGATGCCGAGATTTGGCATAAAGACGAAGCCGGCTAAAAGAGTCCCCACAACAGCCCCCGCAGTGTTAACTGCGTAAGCTACGCTGATGTCTTTACCCGCTTCGCTAATCTTAGAGTAACCCGAGGAAAAAGCGGGAAAAGTGCCCCCCATAAGGAAAGTTGGCGGTAAAAGAACGAGGATTACGAGAGCAAGGCGAAGCAATGCCAATCCAATCTGGGAATCTTGTAGAGAAGGGTAAAAGCTTTTGTAAATCCAAGAGATATGAGAGAGGAAAAAGGGAACTAAAAGGCATAAAGCCCCTATCGCCCCTTCTAAAATGCCGTAGAAAAGAAGGGGAGACTTTACTTTATCCGCAATCTTGCCGAGAACATAGCTTCCCAGCGACATACCACCCATAAACACGATCAAAACCGTGCTTATCGCCAAGGCGGATGTGCCAAACACTAATCCGAGCATCCTTGACCACACTACTTCATATATGAGACCAGCACAGCCGGAGAAGAAGAAAAGAACCAGCCAGATTCGCCTCGTCATCCACTTGTCACCCATTCATGCTTGGGGTCATTTATGGGAATGAGCCGCCTCTCCTCTCCAGCTAAAATCCAGAGGTAATAGAGGAAGTAGCCTGGAGCGGAAACGACGGGATGATATCCTTTTGTGATTATCACGCTGTCCCCGTTTTCGATTACCAATGCTTCGTTAAGGGTTAAATCATCGTCGTATAGCCTCATAAGGGCGAAGCCCCTTTCAGGTTGAATTCTGAAATGATATACTTCCTCCAACCAGATTCTTTCTGGGGGGGTATGTTCATCGTGTCTATGGGGAGGGTAAGAGGACCAATTGCCAGGTGGGTTGAAGGTTTCCCCTACCAATAACCTCTCCGCTGGGATATCCTCTCTCAATACATCGTGAACCTCCCTGTAGAAGTTATCCCTCCCTACTTTCCTCACCCTCACATCCTCGGGCTTTATCAAAACCGCTTCGCTTTTAATGCTTGCGGGGGCGAAGCAGAGGGCAGCCTCATAATCCTTTTCCCCAAAGACAGTAAATTCGCTATTGGGAGGAATATACAATGCATATGCTTTTTCCTCAAAAACGCTTTTTCTCTCCCCGAGGGGAAAGGTTTTGCCTTTATAATCCACTTTTATTTTCCCTTTTAAAAGGAGGAGCAAGCATTCCCTTCCTTTGGTGGATAAATAATATTCACTTCCCTCCCTAAGGGAGAGGAGGGAAAGCTCTATATATTTCAAAGGAGGTTTCCCCATAGGGGGACGAACAACGGTTATATATTCTTTCTCTTCTTTATTTTTTCCTTTCACGAGAAAATCGCTGCTATCCATAGTGTAAAATAGTTTAACTACAAGTTGATTTTAAAGCAATAAATTTCTTTATGAGAGGCGTCTATTTCTCGGGTTTAAATTAAAAATTACAATAGGCTAAAACAAGATTATGGATTTAAACTTGAGTAAGTGAACCTTGGGAAGATTTTTTAAATGTTAAGACCAAAAACCTTTTTGGATTTACAATTTTTAATCCAAAAATACATTTCTCTGGTTATTCCTTTAAGATTTCTTTCGCTGATTGGTAGATACCATCTGGAGTTAATCCGAAGAGCTGAAGAAGCTCTTCTCTTTTCCCTTGTTCCACGAAACCGTTTATTCCCATAAATTTGATTTTCAAATCGTTCAAACCCTTGCTCAAAAGGAGGTGGGCTACCTGATGGCCAAATCCACCCTGAAGAATTCCCTCTTCCACGACCAGCACTCTTTTAATTTTTCCCACGAAAGTTAAAATCAATTCCTCATCCATTGGCTTAACGAAACGGGGATTGATGAGAGTGGCTTTTATACCATCTTTTTCCAGCATCTCAACAGCAATCTCAGCGGGATGAACCATAGTGCCTAAGGCGATTATGCACAAATCTTCTCCTTCTTTTCTTACCTCTCCTTTTCCGATGGGCAAAATCTGGGGATTATCATAAGGGATGCCTACTCCCCTTGCCCGGGGATAGCGAATAGCGAAGGGGCGATTTGAATTTAAAGCGGTTTTCAGGAGGGAGGCTAATTCCCACTCATCGGCTGGTGCGGAGATGACGAGGTTGGGAATAGGGGAAAGATAGGCTATGTCAAATAATCCCTGATGGGTTGCTCCGTCTTCCCCCACTATTCCCGCTCTATCAATCGCGAAGACAACAGGGAGGTTTTGCAGACAGACATCGTGAATTATCATATCATATGCTCTTTGCAGGAATGTTGAATAAATCGCTACAACTGGTTTGAATCCTCTACAGGCTAAACCGGCGGCGAATGTAACTGCGCAGCCTTCACCCATTCCTACATCAAAGAAACGGTAGGGGAATCTCCTGGCGAATTCAGAGAGCCCTGTTCCCAAGGGCATCGCGGCGGTTATCGCTATTATTCTCTCGTCCTTTTCCCCAAATGAAACCAATGAATCAGCGAAAACTTCCGTATAAGTGGGTGGAAAAGGGGGCTCGGATATCTCCCCTGTTTTTAAATCGAAGGGAGGAACCCCATGGAATTTCTCGGGATTTTTTTCCGCAGGTGGGTAGCCTTTTCCCTTTTTAGTTAAAATATGAACCAATGTAGGTCCCGCGATATTTTTCGCCCTTTGGAGTATCTCTATTAAAGCCTCAAGGTTGTGCCCATCAATTGGACCCAAGTAAGTGAAGCCCAATTCCTCAAAAATCATCCCGGGAATGAATATGTGTTTAACAGCCTCTTTAAGCCTCTGGAGACTCTCCCAAAGGGGCAATCCGAGAGGGATTCTCCTTAAAATGAACTCCAAATCCTCCTTGATTTTGAGATAGCTTGGCTCGGTCCTCACACGGGAGAGATATTCGGAGATGGCGCCTATGCTCTTACTTATTGACATCTCGTTATCGTTGAGAACAACTATCACCTTTTTCCTTAAATGTCCGATATTATTGAGCGCCTCCCAGCTCAATCCGCCCGTCAATGCTCCATCTCCTATAATCGCGACGACTTCGTAATTCTCTCTTTCCAAATCCCTCGCAACGGCGAAGCCCAGCGCCGCGGGGAGGGAAGTGGAGGCGTGGCCAGCGCCGAAGGCGTCATATTCGCTCTCGGAGCGTTTCAAAAAACCGGAGATTCCCCCCTTTTGCCTCAATGTATCAAATCTATCTTTACGCCCTGTGAGAAGCTTATGGGCATAAGCTTGATGCCCAACATCAAATATCAGTTTATCTTTAGGTGAATCGAAAACATAATGTAGCGCTACAATCAACTCAACCGCTCCCAAGCTCGGGGCTAAATGACCTCCGTTTTTCGCTACTACCTCTAAAATTCTCTCCCTGATATCCTTACAAAGGGAGTATAAATCGGATATTGAGAGGTTCTTAATGTCCTTGGGAGTGTTTATCCTCTCCAACATCTTAAATTTTAAGGCTTCAAGGAAGGCAAGGAGACCAAATCATCCTGGCGAATGCTCATGGATTCGGAAAGAATCTCGCCCTTCGCTTTATCCTCCCTCACCTCCGTTATCTTAACCTCTCCTATCTTCGTTTTATCCACCCAGACTATATTTCCGTTTTCGTCCTTTATAGGATGAACCCTATAGACCTCCAAAACCATCCCTTCCTTTATCCCAGCTTGGGCTCCTATATCCAATATCACCGTTTTCCTTTCCCTTGCTATTACTTTCCCTTGTGGGGAGAAGAGAAAGGAAAACTTCCCAATTGCGTTCTTAACAGCCTTTCTTGTCGCCTTAGCAAAGGCGCTTTCCTCCCATTCCCTTGATTCCGTTCCCACGCCAGCTATCCACTTGTTCAAATCCGTGCCCACCCCAAGCGAGAGACTGCTCTGCCTCTCCTCTCCCTCTCCCGTATCGGCGAAAAATATCTTTCCCGTAGCGACATCTATTATGCGGTAGTCAAATTTTACCCTCGCTATGTTCACCTTCTTCGCTCCCCCTCCAAACAAGTTCTTGAGAAAGCCTAATATCCCTCCCTTCTTTTCCTCCCTTATCCCAAATTCCGTTATCGTCCCAGTGAGTATGTAATCAACTCCGAGGAGCTTTCCCGCCTTCACAGCGGTTGAGGGGTCCAACAAACCTCCTTCCCCAAGTTTTATCTCCTGCATTATCTCGTTCAATTTGCTTCTCTCAATGACATCAAAACAGCCCAATTGAACGAGGGAAGTAACGAACATCTCGGAAACAATTTTCCCCAGATTGGCGGTTCCCACGATCTGGCTATCAAAGGGGATGACAGCTATCCTCTTCTTGCCCGTGGGAGTGGATTCCTGGGAGAAAGAGAGAGGAATTAAAAGAAGTAGAGAAAGGAAAAGAAAGAACTTTTTCATTTTTTTCCACCTCCTTTTCTCTATTTGATTTAGATATCACATATTGACCCTTTCCATCATAGAGGGCGACTATCAGGGTGAGTTCCTTTGGTTTGATTTTAGTTTTCCAATTGAATTCTATTGGTCTATGGCAAGTGCCAGCGGGCATTGAGATTTGTCCTTCCTTTTTAAATAACAAAACATTGTTCTCTCCTGTTAGGAAAGCAACCCATTTGCCTATGAAATCCTTGTTCGAGTAGTTACAGGGAGCAAACGATAAGCTGAAACCGTCGTTCTGGAGAGAGATTTTAAGGGAATCAAAGGAGATTTTGTTTATTTCATTTTGTTTCAGGACCTTTTTCAAATTCTCAATGAGAGCGGCGCCTAGCTTCTTTTCATCCCTCATCAGTGGCAAGGCTTTCCCATTTAGGTAAATGAAATTACGGGAGGAATTCTTGTAAACTACGATGTTTATTTCTTTGTCGGGGAAGTTCTTCTTTAAGGAGGAAAGGAGAGAGTTTGCCTTGGGATGAGCAATCTCAAGGAGGGGAGCGGGAAGAGAGGAGAAGGGAATGAGGAGAAAAAGGAGCGCATATATCATCCTTTGACCATCTCTTTTAGCCAATTTTTATTTTCCTTCAAACGAAGATGGAAATCTATCACTTCATCTATGGTAATCCTTCCCATCTTCTTAAATTTCTTTATCTCTTGGGGAGTGAGTTCGCCTCTTGAACTATTAAAGGAAGAGGAGTCCCATTCCTTTTCTGAGACGATGTATTCCCCGATCCTTTTGCAGCGGGGACACTTGTATTTTATGGAGACGAAGCTCTCCCCGAAGAGCTTGAAGTGGAAGGATATCTGGAGGATATTTTTCCGAAAGATTCTCCTTCCACAGGTACAGCGAATAATTGAAGTATTCATAATTCACCTCCAAATTAGAAGCTTCAATTTATATTTTAAGAGAATTTCCCTAAAATTTCAATGGCACGAGATTCACATTCCCTCTTACGATGAGTTTTTTCCCCACTGCGATGACTACACCTCTTAATTCTTTTGCTTTGTCAAGGATTTTCTCTAATTGTGTGCCTTTTCTAACGATATTGGCGAGAGCTGTGGCGTAGGCATCGGCGAGAGCACAGGAAGGGGTGATAGTGACGACTGCGTCCGCTTCTCCAAAACTGAAAGAGGGACCGACCGTTCCGGAGGAAGTGCATATTCCACAGGGTGTATCCTCGGGATTAACGAGAATCCCAATTTTATTCGTGAAGGGGGAATTTTCTCCTGCATAGAGTCCCACTATGCGGGGCTTTGAAGATTTTATAAATATATCTCCTCCATTCTCCACAATCACATCTTGGCAAAATTTCGCTAACTCTTTGCCTACCAACTCTGCTATCGCTCCCGCCACCGCAGCCATAGGACCAACCCCAGCCATTATTGATGCCCCTGCCATCAATCTCACTATTTCCGGAGCATCTGGCTCAACGGGATAAGGCTCAAATGTATGGGCGAAAATCGGATTCTTCTCAATATAATCCTCCAGCTGGCGGCGGACCTCCTTCGTTTTCCTCTCCGCTATCTCCCGGCAATCCTTATCCGTTCTGATTAAAAGGTCTGTCTGTTTTATTTTGATATTATAGGTAAGGAGGTCATCTCCTTTTATTAAGTCCCGATAGAATGGCGCCTCGTATTTCATAATATTATGCCCATCGAGGCGTAGCCAACTACCTCCAACATATCTCCTATGATGTCTCCTGATGTGTAATACTTGTAAAGAACACCTTCCCTCGCTCCTCTTTTCTTCCCTGAGACGATGGCAGCTACAACGCCAGCCGGTCCACACATAGTTATATGGTATTTGCCAATGTTTAGATAGAGCCCCGTCTCATCCAGAGATTCAACGCATTCTATTACCCTCTTATCGTTCTCCATTGCTACAGCTTTCGCTTCATAATGGGTTAAATCCGTGCTCGCTATGACCACCGCTCTTTCCTCCGAAAGGACATTAGCGAGAACATTTCCCAAATGTATCCCGACGGGTAGAGTTTGGTTATAAACCGTTATGGGGACGAAGGAGAAATCGTTTCCGAATAGATATTGTAGGAAGGGAAGTTGAACTTCTATTGAGTGCTCGTAGAGATGGGCTATGGTATCATCCTTCACTATATCGCTATTGGCTAATATCTCTCTTGCCAATTCCTCATCTATGGGGACATTTCCCAAGGGCGTTTGCCATTCTCCCCTTGCATAAATGGCTACCTCCGCTCCCAAAGCCCTATGATTTGGACCGATTATCACTATCCTTTTAGGTTTTCCATCCTGCGCCAGAGCATAATATGCGTGTGCGGCGGCCTGACCGGAATAAATATACCCAGCGTGTGGAACAACGAGAGCCAATATCCTTCCTTCCCCCTCTTTCTTAACCTCTGGGAGGCTTCCAGGTCCTAGTGGACCCCTAAAGCAATCCTCTATCTGCTTTAGGAGTCTTTCCTTATTTAGTTCATAGAAATAACCGGCTACAGCGGGTTTCCTTACCATTTTCATCTCCTCTTCATCCCTTTCCTTTAAAAATTTTTAATACTAAAACTTATTAGAGCGAAGCCTTATTGCTGGGATGAAGATTCCTTCTTTTCCTTTACTTTGAAAATCCCGCTGAGCGGTCCCTCTATCTCAATCCATTCGTTATCCTCTTTTGTATATATGACCATTTTACTGCAATTCATAGTTTGACCTTTATCGTCCTTGAATTTGACATCCCCTTCCAATATTATTTTATCTTCTTTCCCGAAATATGTCACTTTCCGCGCTGCAAGCTCCTTGTCCTCCTGCGTAACCACCACCTGGTCCTCAAGATTAGCGATTTTGTCCCTGTAGTTATAGGTTATTTTTTTGCATTTCAATATCGTTTTATCCTTCCAATATTTCTTCAAGCCCTCTTTCTTTTCCTCCTCCTTCTTCTTGCGAATATTTACCACCATCACATCACCGTTTAGCACCACGATTTTCTCCTTGAGGTCGGCTTCCAAAGAGGGAGCGGTTATCTCGTTCTCCTCATCCGTAAACTTGAGATTTCCCTTAGCGGTTGCCTTCTCCGTTTCTTCGTTATAAACTATCTCGTCCGCCTCTATCTTAGCCTTTTCTTTAGCATCTATCAGTTCCCCTTTTGTGAAAACATAAGTCTTTGTTTTATAATCGTATTTTGCCTTCGTGAAGTGAAACTCTATCTCCCTCTCCTCCTCTTTCTTCTCCTCAGGAGGAGTAGCTCCCAAGAGAACGATGATGAAGAACAAACCAAATAGAGCGAGGAGGAACTTCTTCATAGTTTCTCGGTCGTCCTCACCTTAAGCACGCCATTATCCACAAGGAGAAGGGAATTCTTGAGGTCGAGCTCCAGATATTCCCCAATCATTGAGGCTTTTTTAGCATAAAATTTTGCTCCCTTCTCACAGACTATCCTTTGTTTTTCCCCTTCCCACAAAAGAACGGGAGCATAAACACGCAGCTCCTTGTTCCAAATGTGAACATCCTCCAGCTGAAGGTTCTTCATTATGTTATCGTAAATAGCCTTCTTCGCCTCAAACCAAATCTTCCCTCTTTCCCAGTCGTGGAAAACGCCATTTTTTATTCCCCAAAGATAGGTGAATCGTTCATCGGAGCTCTTCTCCGTCCTTTCCGCTTCCAATTCCCATTGTAGTTTCCCATTATAGCGACCAACGATATGCGCCTTTTTAATGAGAAGGCGAAAGGTTAGGTTTTGTTCACTCAATTTCACCTTTTCCTTTTTCGTGAAAAAGTAGCTCGCTCCAGCCAAGAGAATGATAACAACGATGATGATTATTAGGCTTGCTTTCCTCACATAAAAAATTATAATACAAGGAAATAAAAAATCAATGCAAAGGAGGAGAAGCGAAATGGGATTAGTAGATTTGCGTGAACAAGCAAGGAGAAAGACGCCGGAGGAGCTATTGGAGCATCTTAAGAGCTTCCATCTTGATTTGAAGTTCTCTGCTGGCGTCTGGTTCTTCTCTCCCTCCGGTGGTAGATTCCACGATAGATACACGCCTCCGATGTCTATTGAGGAGATATTTGAGAAAGCACAGGGTTTAATGAAGTATGGATTGAAGGGCTTGGAAGCACATTATCCAAACGAGATAGGCGAGGATAACCTTGACACTTGGAAGAAATTTCTCAAGGATAGCGGGATGAGGTTAGTAGGGATAGCGGCGAACATCTTTTACGAGAACAGGTTTAAATTCGGCGCTCTTTCCTCGCCGCTCCCGGAGGTTCGGAGAGTTGCCATTGAGAGGGTGAAGGAGACATTGAGGCTTGTGAAGGAGTTAGATTGCGATTTCGCGATAATCTGGCCGGGAATAGATGGCTACGAGAACAATTTCGGTATTGATTTCCAAGCTATGCGGGCGAGATTTGCCGAGGGAATAGCGGAGGCTATGGACGCCGTTCCCGGCGTGAGGGTTGCCTTTGAGCCGAAGCCTTACGAACCAAGGGGCAAGATAATTTACGGGACCACGAGCGAGGGAATTCTCTTGGCTTTAAGAGTTGAAAGCCTTCTCACATCCTCTCAAAATAGGGAACTCCTTGAGGAGGGACACTCGTTGGTCACTTTGAATCCCGAGATGGGTCATATTTTGATGGGCTATGAGGACCCTCCCTACGCTTACAGCCTGGCAATGGAATACGGGAAGCTCGCCCATACCCACTGGAATAGCCAGCCCTTGGGCAACTATGACCAAGACCTCAATGTCGGCGTAATCTCCCCCGAGCTAGCCGAGGCAACACTTTATGTTATGAAGATGCACGGCTATAGAGGATACTTCGGCATAGATATAAACCCTGAGCGGATGCCTGTTGAGAGGGCGATTATAAATTGCATAGATGCGATAAAAGCTATGAACGACCGCATAGAGGCTTTAGACCACGAGAAGATAATCTATTATACCCTCAACCCAGATAAGGCTGAGGGATTATTGGAGGCTCTACTGATTAGAGCTCGCGCTCCCTATCCGGAAAGGCTCTCGCCTTTAGATTAAGAGCTCTTTTGCTTTCTTAACTGCCTCCTTGCAGACCTCCAGCGGCGGTCTTGATTGATGGAGGGGGTTGAAGATTTCTATGGAAAGCCAACCGGTGTAGCCGATTTTCTTTAAGTTGGCTATGAGCTCCTTAAGCGGGGCTTTCCCTTCGCCTGGCAATACCCTATGGGCATCGCTCTGCTCTTCAAGCGGTTTATCGGGAGAGATGTCGTTAAAATGCACCAAGGCTATTCCTTCACCTGGAAGGGATAGCAGGTCAGCTGGCTTTCCCCCTCCTTTCAAAAGATGGAAAACATCCACTATCACCCCAACATTCTCGCAATTAGCTTCCTTTACAATCTCATAAGCTGAAATTGGATTGTTGATTCCCTTCCTCATCCCGAGAAATTCAAGCCCCATAATCAATCCCCATTCCTTCCCCATCTCGCATAGCTCCTTGTAATCACGAACGCTTCTTTCCAAGGGAGCCTCCGCTTCCCAGGCAACGGGACATACGAGAACGCTCCTCTCAATCCCTATCCCTTTGCACATCTTCCCAATCTTTTCCACTTCTTTCCTCACATTGCTTTTGTCATCAACTAAATGCCATCCCCCCAGAGCGCATATCTCGGGAACCTCAAGCTTCAATTCCCTAAGAAGATTCCCAATTTCCTCAAGGCTACCTCCTTGGGAGAGGAATTCATCCACATCGGATACCCACAAGCCAACTCCTTCAAATCCCGCTTCCGCTATCGCTTTCAGCCTTTCAGGGAGAGGGTCTTTCCTCAAAGTCACAAGATTCATAGATAACCGCATCGCAATACCTCCTTTTTAGATTTTTATTTCTATATAAGGGATATTTTTCAAAGCCTCAATGACCCTTTCCTTTTCAGCATCTTTAGGTGGGAGAAGTGGAGGTCTGGGCGCTCCTATATCTATCCCCGAGACCGCTGTGAAGGCAAACCTAAGGAGTGGAATGGGGTTCTTCCTGTTATTTTGCACCAAGGAAACAATAAATGGATAGATTTTTTGATGGAGCTGAACAGCTCTTGAAACATTCCCCTCAAGAAATGCCTTCATCATCTCTCTTGTAGCCTTTCCGACGACTTGGGCTGTTCCGCTCACACCCCCCACTCCGCCTTGGGAAAGAATCTGAAGTATCATTGAGTCGTCTCCGGAATAAATTGCCAAGCTATCCTCGCATTCCAATATATATTTCGTTCCCTGAAGAGGATGGATTTCCGCTTCTTCCTTTATCGCGACGACATTCTCCACCTCGCTCAATCTACCAGCGGTCTCCGGCTCTATATTCGTTCCCGAGAAAAGCGGTATGTTATAAAGCATAATGGGAAGCTTAGTCTCCTTGGCGATTGCCTTGTAATGAGTTTCTATTTCCTCTTGTGTGGGTTTGCAATAATAAGGGGCGACAATCATTGCCATATCATATCCCAGTTCTTCGGCCGCCTTGGTCAAACTTATCGCTTCCCTTGTGGAGACCGCTCCCGTCCCTGCGACCAAGGGAACCTTGCCGAAAGCGACATCCTTAACAGCCTTAAAGAGGGAGATTCGTTCATCCATTGAGAGGGAGAAAAACTCGCCGGTTGTTCCTCCCACGATTAAAGAATCGCAGAGCTTTTCCTCAATTATATAATCAGCGATTTCCTGCGTTTTCTTTATATCTAAATCTCCTTTTCCATCAAAGGCGGTTAGCATAGGGACCAAGAGCCTGCCGAATTTTTTCACTACTTCGTCTTTGTTCATTTGGGAGACCTCCTTTTCAAAATTCGTTTTCTTTATTATATTAGTTTTCGGTAAGAAGGTAAATCAACAATGACTATTCGCTTATGCGGTTGTATAATTTTTTAAAAAAGAAAGGAGGTCTTTGAATTGGAGAAAATCGGTGTTGGAGTAGTTGGTTTAGGTGCAATTGGTCCCACCCATGCGAGGGCGGTTACGGAGATAGAGGAGGCGAAGCTCGTCGCGGTATGCGATGTGAGGGAGGATAGGGCGAGGAAAATTGGTGAGCAGTTCGGTGTTGATTGGTATACCGATTATGAAAAGATGTTGGAGAGGGACGATATTCAGGTCGTGTGCATTTGCACTCCTTCTGGGATGCATGCAGATATGGGGATAATGGCGGCAAAGGCGGGGAAACATATCATTTGCGAGAAGCCGTTAGATGTAACCTTGGAGAAGTGTGATGCCCTGATAAAAGCAGCGAAGGAGAACAAAGTCAAATTAGGCGGGATATTCCAGCATCGCTTCGCTGAGGAAAGCAGGCTTATGAAAAAGTTAGTGGAGGAGGGCAAGCTCGGGAAGATAGTTTTAGGCGATATGGATATGAAGTGGTATAGGAGCCAGGCTTATTACGATAGCGATGCCTGGCGAGGAACCTGGGCTTTGGATGGTGGAGGATGCCTTATGAACCAAGGAGTTCATTTTGTTGACCTACTCCTTTGGGTGATGGGACCGGTGGAATGGGTGAAGGCGGAAACAGCTACCCTCACCCATAATATTGAGGTTGAGGACACCGCTGTTGCGATTCTGAAGTTCAAGAACGGAGCATTGGGAGCTATTGAAGCCACCACATCGGCTTATCCCGGAGTTTGCGCTCGCATAAGCGTGGCGGGATACAGTGGCTCTGTCGTTTGGGAAGATGATAAGATAACCTTCCTTAAAATAGAGGGAGAGGAAACCGAAGCCAAGACGGAAAAGCCGGTAATGGCGTGGGGTGCCTCCGACCCTATGGCTATACCCGCTGGGCTTCATACGAGGAACATTTACGATGTCATCAGAGCGATTATTGAGGATAGAGAGCCATTAATCACGGGAGAGGAAGCACGCAAGGCAGTGGAGCTCAATCTCGCGATATACAAATCAGCCCAAACTGGCGAGAAGATTTTCCTGCCTTTAAATTATGAATAATCTCAGAGAGATAATGGAATCGCTAAAGAGGAAGGGGTTTTGTCGTTGCGAGCCTCCCGTAAGGGAGGCGTGGCAATCTCGGTTCGCAAACCAAAGGTTTGCGAACTGCGTTGGCGGAGCCAATCTCGGTTCGCAAACCAAAGGTTTGCGAACTGCGTTGGCGGAGCCAATCTCGGTTCGCAAACCAAAGGTTTGTGAACTGCGTTGGCGAAAGCCAATCTCGTCTTTCGCTCCTTGTGGTTTCAATGCAGAGAATTGGGAAATTGGAATGAGTTTCAAATGGTATGGGATTATACAAATTATTGACTTTTCCCTATTTCTCGCTATATAATATATGAGAAACCTAAGGTGCCGAGGTGGCGGAACTGGAAGACGCGCAGGCTTGAGGGGCTTGTGGGCTTTGCCCGTGCGGGTTCAACTCCCGCCCTCGGCACCATCTTTTTCTTGCCCCCATAGAAAGGAGGCTGAATGTGTCGGCTGGCAAAAAAGCCATAATAGGCTTAACGATAATAATCCTCATAACCGCTATAATCATAATCGCTGGGAGAAGTAAGCCCGTTTCCCCTCCTCAACAAGTAAGTAGAGCGAAGGGGAAACTCGTGATAAAGGGTTCGGATACCCTCTTGCCCTTAGCTCAAGCCTGGGCGGAAGAATTTATGAGAAAACATCCCGATGTGAGCGTATCTGTTACTGGTGGTGGTTCGGGAGTGGGAATCGCGGCTTTGTTGGATGGCACCTGCGATATAGCGGATGCGTCTCGCAATCTCACCAAATCGGAGGAAGAAAGGGCAAATAGCTTGGGCATTCAAATCCGCGAGACTAAAGTGGCAATTGATGGAATCTCTATTATCGTTAACCCGCAAAATCCAATCAACAGCCTCACCATTTCCCAGCTAAAAGATATTTATACAGGACGCATAAAGTCGTGGAAGGAATTGGGTGGAGAGGATATAAAGATAACCGCCGTGGGACGGGATACGCCCTCCGGGACTTATGAGCTTTTCAAGGAGAAGGTTTTGGGAGAGGAGAATTACGCGCCCACGGTTTTGAATACTCCTTCAAATAACCAGATAGCGATGACGGTTTCCCAGGATGTAGGGGCTATAGGATATGTAGGGGTTGCTTATGCGGAGAAATTCGCCAAGGCGGGAAAGGTGAAGATAATAGCAATTGCGAAGGACAAAAGCTCTCCTTCTCTATTGCCAACAAAGGAGAATATAAAGAGCGAAAAATATCCCCTTTATAGATATCTTTTCAATTACACAAGGGGAGAACCGAAGGGAATAATTAAAGAGTATTTGGATTTCGTTCTCTCCCCCGAGGGGCAGAGGATAGTTGAGGAAGTCGGCTATATACCTTTAAAGTGAAATCCGGCTATGAAGCGAAACAGGATAGGGGAAATTATCGTTGAGAGGATAATATTCATAGGTGGGATAAGCGGAGTTGTCATTCTTTTTTTGATATTTCTCTTTCTTTTCAAAGAAAGTTTCACTTTCTTCATTCGCTATCCTTTAAAGGAATTCTTCTTTGGAAAGAATTGGTATCCCACAAGCGCTCCTCCCAAATTCGGTTTAATTCCCTTGTTATTAGGCTCTCTGTTGGTGACGGTTGGCGCGTTAGCCATATCCCTTCCCCTCGGCGTTGCCTGCGCAATCTACATCAGCGAGGTCGCTCCTCGCTGGGCGAAGGAAATCTTGAAACCGGTTATGGAGTTGATAGCCGCGATACCATCTGTTGTTTTGGGATTCATAGGTCTTATGATTTTAGTGCCGATTATCAAGCAAGCTTTTCATTTGCCAACAGGATTAACGGCTTTAGCTGGTTCTATAACTTTAGCATTTATGGCCCTCCCCACCATCACCAGCATATCGGAAGATGCCCTTTCCGCCTTGCCAAGGGATTATAAGGAAGCTTCCTTCGCCCTCGGCGCTACTCATTGGCAGACGATAAGAAATGTGCTCCTCCCCG
>Ga0080004_1121199_pt1 | contig 34712 bp, 34 predicted proteins | sample WasSprMetagenome_FD_69207 | JGI IMG/M metagenome (GOLD analysis project Ga0080004, IMG submission 69207) | Sulfidic aquatic microbial communities from Washburn Spring, Yellowstone National Park, USA - WS (SPADES assembly) (version 2) | ecosystem: Environmental > Aquatic > Thermal springs > Hot...
AAAGTTTCTTATGTCGTGCAAAAGGGTGTTCATTTTTGCTAAAGCTAAAGTTTTCGGATTTGCTTCTTGGCCATATAAAAATAACGTTTTTGCTTTTTCTTTTCCATATTTTTTTTCGACATATTTGTAGCCAACAATGAGCATTCCAGCAGAGCCAAGGGCAGGGTCATAAATACTTTTTTCTGGTTTTGGATCTAAAATTTCAATCATTAACCTTATAACTTCTCTTGGAGTATATACTTCTCCTTCTTTTGCTTTTGTTGGGGCAAAATACTTTAAAATCCATTCATAAGCATCACCCAAAATATCACCTGAGATTTCTTTAAAAGAAAATTTACTAAAAAGCTCAACTAACTGATTTAAAATGATAGTATTTTCTGGATTACTTGTAAATTGATGAAAATCAAACTGGGAAAAAATATCTTGGTAATCAGGATTTAATTCTGCTAACTTTTTTAAGGCTTTTGAAAAATTTTCTGAAATTTTTTGAGGTTCCTTTCTAATATTTTCCCAAAGGTATTCTTGAGGAAAATTTAAAATATGATAATACTCTGAAGCAGCTTCCTTTATTGCTTCGTCCTCTGTCCAACCTTCCTCAAAAATTAATCTTTTCTTTTTTTCTTCAAATTCTTTTTGCCATTTATCAGAGTAAGCTTTATAAAAGAGCAAAAGTAAAATAAAAGTATAATCTACTCTTGTTCTGATTAAATCTGCTGCCTGTTTTAAAAGATTTATTAAAGTATCCCTTGTATTTACATGATTCACTTTTTCAAATAAAGATTGGTTATTTATTATTTTCTCACTTTCTTTCTTTTTATTTTTCATAAATTTCTAAACCCCTTCTAAAATTCTTACTTGTTTTTAAAATATTCTTTAAGATCTAATCAAAGAGAGCATCAATAGAGTTAATTTTAAGAATTTCGTGATTATAAAATGGTTCTGCAAACTCAGCCCTTGCCAAAAAGCCCCAATACTTTGCATGAATTTTAATATATTCTTCTAATTTAAAATCTTCAAACTGACTCTTATATGCCTTACATGCCTCTATCTTCTTATCTATAAATCTACTTATATCCACTACAAACGAAGGAGTTAAGTTTATCCTTAAATGATTCGAAAAAAACCTAAAAATCTTCTTAGGATAATTTGCTTCCTCTTTTAATAAATCATTATTACTTAAATCTAATCCAGTTGTATTTAACAAAACAAAATTTGGATCTAATTTAAAATTAACTTTAGTTAATTTTGAATAAAATCGTGAAGCATAAGAAATATTAAAAGCTTGGATATGATCAGGATGAGCATCTAACTCAAGATGACAAAAAATTAACTCAGGCTTAAAAATCCTCATAACAGAAGCTACCTTAGATCTTGCCTCAATACTATCAAATAAAAACCTGTTTTTTAGATTTAAAGTAATCCTATAAGCTCCTAAGATTTCAGCAGCTTTTTTAGCTTCTTTTAATCTCCTTTCAGGATCACCCTTGGGAGTAGGCTCACCATTCGTTAAATCCAAAATCAAAACCTTATAACCTTTAGAAACAAACTTAGCAATAGTACCACCCATAGAAATCTCACAATCATCAGGATGAGCACCTATAGCCATAACATCTACCTTCATAACATATCCCCTCAATTACAAATATCTCTTAGATAAAACAATTTTAACAAAACAATTTTAATAAAGTAATTTTAAATTGATAATAATACAATGGCAACTAATGATAAAATTAAACCAATGGCTTGTAATAAAGTAATTTTTTCCTTTAATATTAAAAAAGCTAACAAAATAGTAACAATAGGATATAAAGCTGTTAAAACAGTAACTATGGATAAATTCCCTTTTTCGTATGCTTTTAATAGAAAGAAAGTGCCAATCCCCCCAGTTAATCCTGCTAAAAAAGGAAACAAAAAACCTAATTTATTAATTAAATTAAAGATATTAGATATTAAAAATAAAGCAGTAAAAACAGAAACTAAAAACCCCCCTAACATTTGATAAAAAAACCCTAACTTAGGATCAATATAATTAGTCCCTAATTTCATAAAAAATCCTGATATCCCCCAAAATATTATACTCAATAAACTAAAAAATAACCAATCCTTCATAATACTATATATTAATAAAACCTAACGATTCATAAATAAAAGAATACCAAATATGGAATTTAAACAAGAAAGTCCTAAGCTAATCAAAGAAATACCCACTCCTATACCATTAATTATTTTATCATTATTATCAACAGATTTAATAAATCCAAAAATACCTAAAGCCAAGCCCAAAATAGAAAAAAATATTCCACATATAGCTAATAAATTTGCTGGACAAGCTATAATCCCTAATGCAATAGAAGAAAACCCCAAAATTTTAGGAATATTATCAGATTGGGAATAATTTACAGATGGTTGCTGCTGAAAAGAAGAACCACCTTGCGGAGGTTGAAAAGGTACTTGTTGAGATTGCTGTTGATAAGGAACCTGCTGAAAGGAATAAGGATCTTGGTTAGGTAGTTGTTGTTGATAAGGTTGTTGTTGTTGATAAGGTTGTTGTTGATAAGAAATATCTTGGGGATAAGGTTGCTGTTGGTAAGAAATATCCTGAGAATAAGATTGTTGTTGTGGAAATTGATATCCTTGCTGTGGTACTTGCTGATTTAAATTGATATTTCCCTTTAAATCAAATCCACAAAATGGACAAACTTTAGCATCATTAGGTATAAAATTCCCACATTTTGAACACTTATTCATCTCTTATTCCCCCATAATAATTAATTAAAAATATCTAAAAAATATCTAAGATAAAAATATTATTTCCAAATGGAACTAACATCAACTTTTAAATACTTAACATTAATATTATTATCAGTTTTAAAGGTACTATCACTTAAATCTTTAGAATAAACTAATTTAGTATTCATAGATAGATCATAAGACTCTAAATTAGGATACTTAGAAATTCTAAGATAATACTTAGATATATTATAATCTTTTAGATAATTATTTTTATATAATTCACTTAAGAAATTATCAACCTTAAATATAGCAAAATCTTCTAATGTATTAGTATTAACTACATTAACAGCCATATCTATATACTTAGTATCTTGACCTAAAATAAATAAACTTCTTAATCTTGAAAAATAAGTGGTAGCTTCAGGAGATAGTAAATCATTTATACTAACAACCTTATCTAAATTCAAATTATTAGGATCTAAAGAAACTAAAAATAAATTAGAAGTATCCTTATTTTTACTATCTGCAAATAAAATTAATTTATCATTATTCAATAAATAATCTAGATAAAAATCATCATTAATAGTACCCAAAGCTAAGGATCTTAAAATTTTCATCGATTTTAAATCAATTAAATTAATTAATATATTTTCTTTTTCATAAGGTTTAAAAGATCTGCTTTGTGAAATAAGAATTAATTTATCTTTATACAAAACAAAATCTTTAATATATTCATCAAAAGCTCCACCAAAAGCAAACCCCCTTATAAAATTAAAATTACCATCTAAAATAGATACATATATATCCTTATTATCTGTAGATTTTGAATAGTTCCCTATTAATAAATATTTATTAGCATTTAATTTGTATAAATAATAAGGTTTATCTTCAGAATTAGTCCCAACTAAATACATTTTATCAACATCTAAATTATTATCCAATTTAATGATTAAAGAATTTTCTTTACCAAAAGTAGCACTCCTTGTAGAAGCCAAAATATAAGGATTATCATCAACTAAAATTATATTAGAAACATCTTCCTGTCTATTGCCACTTATAACATAATACTTAACTAAATTTAAACTACTATCTAAAACAGAAACTAAAATATCTTCTAATGTATCTTGATTATAACTCCAAGTATTACCTGCAGCCAATAAATAATCTTTATATTTTTTTACACTAATTAGATTATCATTAAATAAACCGCTTAAAACTCCAACATCTGCTAAATATTCATTACTATTTTCTTTAACCATTAAAAATAGAAAATCAGTACCATTTTGAGTAAAGCTTTTGGTATCTCCATAAAATAAATACTCTCCATTACCTAAATTAATAACTCCTTTTAAAATATCAATAGAATTAGCTTCTAATACTTTCTTACTTCTTACTTCATAATTTAATTTATAATCCTTATAACTTTTATAACTATCTTTTTGATCATATTTAGCCGTGTAGGCAAAATCTAAAAACCAAATTAATGAAAAAATAAATAAAACAATTATGAAAGCTAGTTTTAAATATTTATTAGCTTTATCCATAACACTACCTCCTTTTTTAATTTTATTTATTTATAAATTTTTTATGATAAAACTGGACTATAAAAGAAGCAACATCAGAAGGAGTAGTACCAGGCCCAAATCCTGCATCATAACCTAATTCTTTAGCTAATCTATGATCAATCCTACTGCCTCCACATATAACTATAACCTTATCCCTAATACCTTCAGCTTCTAATATATCTACTAATTCTGTTAAATTCCTAATATGCATATTTTTTTGGGTAATAGTTTGAGAAACTAAGATAACATCAGCATTTAATTCTTTAGCTTTTTCAACTAAAGTAGCAGGCATAACCTGCGACCCTAAATTATATACCTTAAAAGCTTTATAAGCTTCTAATCCCTTCTCACCTTTAAAACCTTTTATATTTAATATACTATCTAACCCTACAGTATGACTATCAGTACCAATTGTAGCACCTACTATCACTAATTTCTTCTTAATATACTTATTAACAAAATCTTCTACTTCATCTTTTGACATCTTCTCATATTCAGGTATCACAGGTTTAATATTATCCAAATCAACATCATAAGTAGTAGCAGCGTAAACTACAAAAAAATAAAAATACTCCAAAGGTTCTTCTATAATAGCTATTTTAATATCTTTAAACCCCATTTTACTTAATAAAACTTTGGCAGCTTCTATAGCTATATACTTATCCTTTGCAGGTATTGTAAAACTTAATTGTATTATTCCATCATTAAAAGTATCTCCATACGGCCTTATATACCTATTATTTAATAACTCCTTTATATCTACTCCCTTAACCTCACTCATATTAATTAACTACCTTATATTTTTTATTTTATTTTAATTATTTTTTCTTTTTTAATTTATACCTTTCTAAAACTCCTCTTTTTTGTTTATTTTTTACATCCCCTGCTATTAAATCTTTATTTTTTTCAATTTTAATACTATTTTCTTCTAGATCTTCAGGTAGTTCTTCTTGATGGGCAAATATATTGGAAATATCAGCAGGTGTAAATATAGACTTAACTCCCTCTTGCTCCTCTTTAATATTTTTAATATCCTTGGGTAAAATTTTCGCTTTAAATAAAGCAACTAAAGGAGCTGCAATAAAGATAGAAGAAAAAGCTCCACTAAATGTACCCACTGCTAAAGCTATAGAAAAACTCCTTAAGGTCTCTCCACCTAAAAATATTATCCCAAATAATGTTAATAAAACTGTCAATGTAGTGAAAACAGATCTCGTTATAGTCTGAACTACTGATTTATTAACTAATTCATCAAATTTCGTTAAATTTAGTTCATTATTAGAATTTAACTCTATTTTAATATTTTCCCTAATTCTATCAAAAATAATAATAGTATCCATAACAGAGTACCCTACAACAGTTAAAACCGCAGCTAAAAATATACTATTTATTTCAAACCCTGCAAAACCACTTAATCCTAAAATTACATAAATCCCAAGCATCACTATAACATCATGTAATAAAGCAAGATCCGCTATAATACCATATAAAATATTATTCCCAAATCTAAAAGCAATATAAATTACTTGAGCAATAAGAGTAATAACCAAAGCAATAATTGCATTAATTAATGTTTGCTTACTTATTGAAGAACTAATATTCTCTGATTTCCTAATAACCCCACCTATAGACTCTAAATCTTTATTGATTTTATTTCTTTCTAATTCATCCATAGGGCGTGTTTTAAGAACTATAACCCTTTTATACTCATTAGAAGGTAAAATGACCTCTTGAATAATAAGCTCCTTGTCTTTATTATATTTCTTATAAATATCAATTATCTTAGAATTATCAATATTTTCCTTAAAAGCTACCTCTGTTAATGTACCACCAATAAAATCTATCCCTAAGATATTAACTATCTTTAAACTGAAAATAGAATAAAAAATAATACCCAAAAATAAAATACTATATACCAAAATAATACTTAAAATAATTCTTGAATTTTTAATTAAATTAAATCCTTTTTGCTGAATCTTTTGAGTAAGAAAACTTAAATAAAAAGAAAAACCAATAAAGATTATAAATAGAATAACGTCAAGTGTATTTAAATCCCTGTTAAAATTCATATTAAAACCTCCATTAGGTATTTTCAATAATTATAAAGTATAGTAATTAATTTTATTGTTTTTTAAATATTTCTCTAGGGTTAGCGGCGACTAAGAATGCATTCATTTGCTTTAAAACATCTAAAACTACTCCCACTATAATTAACATAGAGCTACCACTTATATAATATCCAACTAATCCCATTAAAGACATTTCTTGAATACCAGTTATTTTAGATAAAATCCAGTTAATAATATACATTAAATAAGGAGGAGCAATAGTAATAAAAGCTAAAGCTAACCCAGATATAAAGGCTAACTTATATAAAGTTTGCTCTAAAAATACTTTAGTATCCTGTCCCGGCTTTATCCCTAAAATCACGGCACCACTCTTATTTAAATAATCACTTAGATCATCCACATTTATTATAATAAATGTATAAAAATAAGTAAAAATCATAATTAAAGCAGCATAAACAATAGAATGCCATAAATTCCAAACTAAAGTATTAAAAAATACTTGTAAATTACCTAAACTAAAATCAGAAGGTATAACTAAATTAGGTGGAACTATTGTTTTATAAATAAAATTTAAAAATATATTACTAGAAACAATAGTTTCATCAATTTTTAAAGCTTGTAAAATAGTAATAGGGAAATACAATAAAGCTACAGCAAATATGATGGGTAAAACCCCTGCAGATAATAAAGGTAAAGGTAAAAAAGTATTTCTTTGCTGAGCTAATACATTACCTCCAAATACCCGCTGAGTTATCATTATAGAAATCTTCCTTATAGATAAAGATAAAAAAGCTACAATAGCTACAAATAATATAAAAAAACCTACCTGAAAACCTATAACTAAAATAATATTTAACAAATTAGAACCAATATTAGAAATAGAATTGATAATGAAACGAGGTAACCTAAATAAAATAGATGAAAAAATCAGAATGGAACTACCATTCCCAATTCCTTTTTCATTAATCTGATCAGCTAAATACATCAAAAACATACTACCACCAACTAATGAAGCAATAACTACTAATAGCCCTAATAAAGAATTATCATAAAAAATCCCAGGATTAATTCTATAAAGACTAATGGTAGCAAAAGTAGATTGTAAAATAGCAATAACAATAGCTAACCATTTAGTATAGAAATTAATTTTCCTTCTACCTTCTTCACCATATTCTTTTTGTAAAGCAGCTAACTGAGGAAACCCTGCTATTAATAATTGCATTATAATAGCAGCATCTATATAAGGGATTATCCCTAAGGAAGTAATCGCAAAATTATTCAAAGCACCACCAGTAAATAACCCAAAAAACGCAAACAAAGTACCCCCTCTGCTAATAAACTGCCTCCAAACCTCTATATTAATTCCAGGAACCGTTATATTAATAGATAATACAAATAAAAAAATAGCAAATAATACAAATTGAATTCTACTTATCAATTGTTTATACTGAACACTCTCATAAATCTTATTTAACTTACTATCTATCATAATTAATCTTCCTTTATAATATTATTTATTAAATTTTTCAAATTGGTTTTAATTTGTTTATGTAAAGAGTATTTAGTTTCATTATCTAAGTTCTCATAAATAATGTAAGAAATAATTCCAGCTACTGCTCCTATTATTGCAGAAAATAATAATTTCCTTTTGGAAATTTTTTTTATTTTATTATAATTAACTAATTCCTTATCTTCATTATTTTTATATATTTCCTTCATAAAAACTTACTCTCCTTTTATTTCTTTTCTATTTTATAATAATTAAATTTTCCAATTTTAATTATCATAGGTTCAATAAAGTCTATATATTTATTTGTTAAGTCTAATTTTTTAGAAGTATCATTAAAAATGATATATACGCCTCCTTGTGAGATAAGTCTTTTAGCTTCTGATTTACTCTCCACTATTCCTGAAATATATAATAAATCTATAATATTAACTTTATTTTCTTCGTTAATAATGTTAGGGGGTATATAATGAATAGGAATATTAGAAGGTAGATCCTTTTTAGAATAAATTTTGATAAATTCTTCAAAAGCCTGATTAGCTAATTCTTCAGAATGATAAATGCTTACTATTTCTTTTGCTAACTCTAATTTAACATCTCTTGGATTCCTATCTTTATTCATTTCCTTTAATTTTTCAATAGTTTCAGTAGGTAAATTTGTACATAATTCATAGTATCTGTAAATTAAATTATCAGGGATAGTCATAATCTTAGAAAACATTGTTAAAGGATCTTCATCAATTCCTACATAATTATTTAAAGATTTACTCATTTTATTAACCCCATCTAAACCTTCAAGTATTGGCATCATAACAGCTACCTCTGGTTCTTGATCATATTTTTCTTGAATATACCTTGTTACTAAAAAGTTAAATTTTTGATCAATCCCACCTAATTCTACATCAGCTTTTAAATAAACACTATCATAAGCCTGAAATAACGGATACATTAATTCATGTAAAGAAATTGGTTCTCTATTTAAATACCTGTTTTTAAAATCTTCCCTTTCTAACATCTGAGCTAATGTATATTTAGAAGCTAAAGATATAATCTCATAAGGACTTAATTTATTTAACCAAGTAGAATTATATACTATCTTAGTTTTATTTAAATCTATTATCTTTGCCAATTGCTTAAAATAAGTTTTAAGATTATCTTCTATTTCCTCTTTAGTTAGCATAGGTCGGGTTTTAGATTTTCCACTAGGATCACCTATTAAAGCAGTAAAATCCCCTAATACTAAATAAGTATCATGTCCTAAATCTTGAAATAACCTAAATTTTCTTAATACTACTGCAAAACCTAAATGAATACTATTAGCTGTAGGATCTATTCCTAACTTTACTATCAACTTCTCTTTTCTTTTTAACTTATCCTCTAGTTCCTCTAAATTTATTACTTCTTGAGTTCCTTTTAAAATCATTTTAATTTGATCAGTTACTAACATAATTAATCCCTCTCATTTTTCATATTAGAAAATTATTTAAGAATTGTAATTATTTAAGAATTCTTTTAAAGTTATCCAACTAAGTAAAGCACACTTTAATCTTGCTGGCATCTTATTTACATCTTTTAAAGCTAATAAGTCTTGAAACTCATCTTTTAAATTATTTAATTCATCTTTGAAAATATCTTCATAACTTATTTCACCTTTTATATACTCAATAATTTTATCAACTATTTTTTTAATATCATTTAGCGAATATTCTTTTAAGATGGAGATTATATAAGACATAATAGAAGCGGAAGCAATAGAAACAGAACACCCTTTCCCTTCAAAAGATAATTCTTTTATTTTATTATCATCTATTTTTAAAAATAAATGTAATTCATCACCACAAGAAGGATTAATTCCTTCTTGATCAAAATTATAATTCTCTAAAACTTTTTTATTAAATGGCCTTTGATAATGCTCAATCAAAATATCATTATATAAATTACCTAAATTATTTAATTCCATAGATTTTTATTTTTAATTCGTTTTTATTAATTCCTGTTTATTTAAGATATTTACCATGTTTTTTAATTTATAATCCATAATACTTCTTGGCAATAAATAAGGAATAAAATCAATCGTAAATATCATTTTATTTAAATCAAAATAATTAGAGATATTATTTAAAAAATTATTAATCCTTTCTTGATTTTCTAATAAAGAAGATTCAGTAGAAATAACTCCAGCTAACAGATATTTACTTAGCTTACTAAAATCAATATCCCTTAAATTATTCCTATAAAAATTAATAGAAATACCTTTAACCTCTAAAGAAAAAATATCTAAATAAACCTTATTTAAATTGGAATAAGTGAAATAAAACAATTCTAAATCTTCTTTATTTAATTCATTTAGCAATTTTTTTAAATACTCAAAATTCTGTTTAAATAATTCAAAATCCTTAGAATATGAAAAATCAAGATACTCAACCAAAACAATGTAAATGTTTTCTTTTGATAATTTAATATTAACTAAGTAACTATTTAAATTTTTACAAAACTCTAAAAGTAAAAAATTAATTTGCTCAAAACTTAAATTGGAATATTTATAAAAAGTAAAAACAGAAGGCAAAGTTATTAGTATTTTCTTATTAATTAGGTCTTTATTATTAGTTTTATTGAAAAAGTCTAAATAAAGATAGTCTCTAAAGATAATTTCAAAATTATTATAATTTAAATCAAAATTAGAGATTTCAAGTTTTCTCCAAAAAGTATTTGTTTCCTCAAATCTAAGCAAGGTGTTAGCAATTGAATTTTTTAAAACTAAAGTAAAAGGTCTTAGTAAATCCTTAAATTTAAACAACCCAGGATTATAATATTTTAAGCTCAATTCATTTTGTAAATTAATGAAATTTAGGAAATCTTTATAAAAATATTTTTCTAATTCTTGTTCATCTATTCTATTTCTATCAAAATCTCTCGTTTTTTTAATTAATTCTTCGCTCCTTGGATATAAAGAAGGTATTAATACGTTCATATATCTCATTCTCCTTATATCATCTTAGTTTTACTAAAATTTATCGGCTACTTTTTCTTTATCTTTTTCTGTTTCAGGTTTTACATAAACTACCTTTAATCTCTTAAATACTTCATCTTTTAGTTTTTTAAGAGTGACAAAATATACTAATCTTTGAGTTATTACATTTTGATCTAATTTAGCTTGAGATAATTCCATAACAAATCTCTGAGTTTCAGGATCATTTTTTAGATAATGTTCTATTTCTAAGTTATCAACGTTTATATTATACTTCCTTATTAAGTTATTAAGTATAATAGATCTTTTAATATTATCTTTGGCTATATTTTCTATTTGTTTATTAAATTCTTCTTCTGTTTGATTAACGGATTTAAGATAATCTTCTAAAGTTCTATTTTGATTTTTCAGAATTAATAAGAAATTATTTTTTTGAGCTTCAATTTCTTTTTTTAACATGGAATCAGGTAATTCAAAATCAAGATTATCTTTTAAATGAGCCAAAAATCTATTAAAAACTATATCTTTTTTAAGATTTTCTATATCTGCTGTAATAACTTTATCCAAATCCTCTTTTAACTGGTCAATTGAATTATAATTAATCAATTTAATTAATTCCTCATCAGTAGGTAAAATCTTTTCAAATATATTATTAACTTTAATTTTTATTTTAAGTGTTCTATTTTTAAGTAATTCAATATTTTCGGGTCCAGGGATACTAAATTCTTTTTCTTCTTCTTTTTTCATACCTAAAATATTTTCAAATAACCCAGGTAATAATAACTCTTTTTTAGCTATAACAGAATAAACTTTATTATCTCCACCTGATAATAACTCATTAGTATTAGCATCCCTAATTTCAAAGATAATATCTGCTCTATCTCCTTCTTTTATACCTTCCTTACTTTCAACAAATTTAACATATTGCTCTCTTATATAATCTAACCTCTTCTTTAGTTCCTCTTCTTTATCTATATTAATTTCATTAACCTCTATTTCTATATTATCATTTATTTCAAGAGTAGGTTCAATTTCTAAGGTTATTTCATATTCAATTTTTTCATAAGTAGCAGACTTTAATTTTATATTTAAAATGGAAATTACATTATAATTTAATGAAGTTAGTAAATCTCTAATAGATTGATTAATAGCTTCTTCTGTAACCTTTTGAAAAATATAGCCTTGCCCTAATTTATTTTCAATTATATTAAAAGGTACTTTACCTTTTCTAAAGCCTGGAACAACAAAATCTTTTTGAATTTCTCTCATTACCTTGGAATAAGCATCATCAATAGAATCCTTATCTATTTCAATATTTAGCACTTTAATAGTATCTGCTTTTTTAATTTCATTTAGAATTTTTGACACTTTATTAAACCTCCTTTTTATACTGGTTTTTTATTTATTTTTTTATTTAATTTTTAAAGATTTTATAGAATCAGAAAGCCAAGAAGCAAAATAATCATAACTTAAATAATGGTTATTAAATAGCTCTATAATATAAGGTACTGTTAAAGACAGGATAAAAACTCCAATCATAAAATTGACAGGGAAAGATAACATAAATACATTAGATTGAGGAGCAACCTTTGCTATTAATCCTAAACCAACTTGCCCAATAAAAACAGCAACTAATACTGCACCAGCTACATGAATTGCTATATAAAAAAATAAGTTAGTTAAAGAAATTAAAGTTTGTATAAAATCTTTAGAATAATTATAATAAGAAGCTACGGGTAAAACGGTAAAAGAGAAATCAATAGCCTTAAGAATAAAATAAAATCCTCCGTTTAATATAAAAAAAGTAAAGGCAAAATAAAAGAAAAATCGAGCATTCATATTAACAGCACCTAACTGTGGATCAAAGGAAGCACCAGTAGAAAGCCCTAACTGCTGATCCAATAAAGCTCCAGCACCCTGCATAGCATATAACATAAATATCATAAAATATCCCATAATTAAACCAATTAAGAACTCCTTAGCCACACTAAACAAAATCCACATTAAATCAAAAGAAATAAAGTTAACATCTATAGGTAATCTCCAAAAAAATATCAAAGAAATTACACCAATAAACCCTATTTTTAAAGGAGTGGGCATATGGGGACTAGCAAATAAAGGAGCTTGGATAGCTAATCCTGCTATCCTTGAAAATATTAATAAATAAAATACCAATGACTTTAAACCTAATTCCTCAGAACTCATTTTTTTATCTTAAACATACTTTTACATTTTCTTCTACTTTTAATTTAATTCAACATCCCTTACATCTTTACCTTTTAAAAATAATAACTCGTAAGTGTAAAATATCGAAATAGAAAAAATAATAGAAGATATTATAGAATTCTTTAAAAACGGTAAGGCATTAATATAACATAATATAAATCCAGCTAAATCCTTTGAATACATATTTGTTAATAACCAAACCCCAAAATTAGAAATAATAAAAAAATAAATGGAACTACCTACAGATAAAACTAATCCTAAAATAGTTTTTGATAATTTACTATATCTATTAAAAATAAAATAAGAAAAAATAGAATAACTTAAGAAAACAAGATAATTAAAAATCATCCCTTTATAAAACCCTAAAATCAAATCTGTTATAAATAATATAACTATTGGTATCAAAAAAGAAATATACTTTAGTAATTTATTAAATTTATTATCTAGCTCAATGGGTAAAATAGAAGAGAAAACAGATATAGAATACAACGGAGAGAAATTAGGAACATGAGGTATTAATCTATAAAATATCCCTAAAAATATCACAAAAATTATATAAATTAACCTTTTATTATTATTAAGTATTTTATTTTCAAGGGGTTTGTTCATTTTAACTTTCCCCTCCTTTTATTAATTTTTTATTTTTTTTATTTTTAACAACATATTAAAGTTATATATATTAATTTCAAAAAAAATTATAAAAATCTTTCTTTAAACAATTTACTAAATCTATAAAATAAATATAGATTATTTAAATTTACTTACTTAATGCTTTATCCAACATACCCTAAGACGCTATATTCTACAAAGTGAAATATTTTGATTTATTTATAATATTTTAGAAAGATATCTAGATATTGTTTAGAAATTTCCTTACAATCAAATTTTGAAATTATTTCACTTTTTATATTTTTATTCTCTTTATTCAAATCTATTTTTAATAATATTTTTTTTAAACTAAAATTAAGTGGATTGATAGGAAATACAAAATTATTAATTAGTTCTGGATATAATTCGTAATAAGGACTGTTTTGGGTGATTATTAATTTTTTATTAAAATAAAGTGCTTCTAAAGCTGTTAAGGAAAATGTCTCTTCAAAACTTGGCAAAATTACTATATCACTTAATTCTATTAATTTTAATGTTATGTATCTTTTATCATGATAAAAATTCCCTATCTCATCTATATTTATTAAAAAGATATTTTGATTAGATTTAGAAATAGATTTTAAAGTTTCGTAGTAGTTTAAATCATAACTAACAGGATAGCCTAATATTATTAACACAAAATCTTTATAGATTTTTTCTTTATCAAAAACTTTTATAAGAGTAAGGATATTCTTTATCCTATCAAATCTTCCTATAAAAAGTAATTTGTTTTTTGAAAGATTTTTTACTTTTAATATTAAATTAAAAATTAAATCTTTATTTAAGCTATTATTTAAAGGGGTATTATTTAATATATCTTCTATTTCTTGAAAATCTAAACAATTGTAGATAATATATTTGTTTATTTGATTTAAAAGATTATAGATCTTTTGATTTTTTCTAAAAAGATTTAAAAACAAATTTTGTTCCCTTAATGAATTAAAAATAAAATATTGAATATAATTAGATTCTAAAGCTAATAAAAAACCATTTGTAAACTTTAAAAAATCCCTATTAAAATAATAATTATTGATAATATTGCTAACTAAGTTTATAAAGTTTTTGTTTAGTTTTAGAATAAAAAATGATAAAAATCTGTTTAACAAAGAATTAGAGGTAATAAATTTGGATAAGAAAAAGTTTGTATAATTAGCAGTAATACCTACATGTTTACCTTTGTATAAATAAGCATAGTTATTAAAGTTATAAAATAAATGAATATAAAAACCAAAAAAATGATTTAGTTTTAAATTAGGATCATAGGCTAAAATTTCTACATCATTTAAATTAAGTTCTTTTAGATCCTTGAGAATATTTTTTGTGATCCAGTAAGCTTGTAGTATATCCCCTGCTAACTCCTTTTTTATATATACTTTTTTATTGTTTATAAAAAAATTTTCGTTTATAGTTCTACAATATATTCCTATCTGCTTTTTCATATCTAATTGATATTATTTTTTTTAATATTTTTTAATTTTAAAAAAAAACCTTTTAAATTTAAGAATAAGAAATAGGATTCCAAAATAAAATATCTAATTCTTCTAAAGGTAATAGAAAAAAAATGTAAAATAAGTAAGTAAGGAGAGTTAAAAAACAGTATTTTTTAAAGAGGTGGAAGAAATGCTGACTTTAACAGAAAAAGCTTTAAATAAAGCAAAAGAATTAATAGCAAATGAAAATAAACCTAATTTAGCTTTAAGGGTTTTTGTAATAGCTAGTGGGTGTTGTGGTATAGATTTTGGTTTGGAAATTACAAATGAGTTTGACAGCTCCGATAATTTTATAGATATTAATGGTTTGAAAGTAGTAGTAGATGATTTTAGTTATCCATTTGTAGAAAATGCAGAAATAGATTTTGTTGAAAGAGAAGGGATGGGTTATTTTATTATTAATTCTAATATAAATAAAGGTTGTGGCTGTGGAAATGGACAATGTGGTTGTACTAAAGAAGAGGAATGCGGATGTGAGGATGAAGAAGAATGTGGATGTGGAAATGAAAAGGAATGTAATTATAGGAGATCTTGTGCTTGTAATAATTAAAAATACTAATTAAAAATAAAATATTAAAAAATAAAAAAAAGTAAAAAAAGTATTAAAAAAAATAGGAGGAAAAAATGCTTTTAGCAGCTGAAGGAAGTTCTCCATTCCTAAAATACCTTATGTTCCCTAACTTTGAAATTCACCTTAATACCATCGTTAGTACTTATATTGTTATGTTTGTTATCTTTATATTTGGGATCCTTTATAGAAATTCTGTATATTCTACTCTTAATAAACTAAAGTTTTATCCCTTAAATACTGAAATACTGGTTCCTAAACCTTTAAGCGTTCAAAATATATTTGAGTTAATGATCGAATCTATTAATAATATAAATGAGTCAATATTAGGTAAAAGAGTAGCTAGTAGGTATATGCCTTTACTTGTTTCATTTTTTATTTTTATTTTATTTTCTAATTTATTAGGATACATACCGCCGATATGGAAATCTTCAGGTTATAGTATGATAATACCACCTACAAGTGACTTAAGTACTACTTTAGCTCTAACTTTAATATCTATAATAGCGTATAATGTATTAGCTATAAAAGAAACGGGATTAAAAAATTGGTTAAACCATTTTATATTCCCTATTCCTACAATACTTGCTAATAAAACTAGTTTTACAATTATACTTGCTATTGTTTTATTCCCTTTATTTTTACTACTAAATATATTTGATGTTTTTGCTAGAACTTTATCTTTATCTGTAAGGTTATTTGCTAATATATTTTCTGAACACACAATGGTTGAACAATTAGTTCATATGGTAATAAAAGAAAATAGTATATTTTTAAAGGGATTTTTGTATATTTTAACTTTATTTGTGATGCTAATAGGTTTATTGGCAGCATTTATACAAGCCACTATATTTGAGATCTTGAGTGCAGTTTATTTAGGTTTATATTTACATGAACACGAAGAACATTAAATAATAAAAATAAATAATAAAAATCCTAAAACTTAAAGGAGGGAAAAAAATGAATAATAATAAGTTAAAAAGCTTATTTACAATAATATATATCTTATTTATAGTTAGTTTGTTAATCAGTGTGTTTAGTTTAAGAGCTTTAGGAGCAGGAGAGGAATTAGGTAATTTATTAAATAATATAAATATAAGTCAAAAAGCTTTAGGTACTATAGGATTAGGTGTTGCTGCAGGTGGAGCAGCTTTAGGGATTGGTATTTTAGGTAGAGCACTATTAGAAGGTATATACAGAAACCCACAAACTACAGGTTCTATGTTAGTTTGGTTCTTTGTTGCTTTTGCTTTAGCTGAAGCTCAAGTACTTTATGTACTATTTGTTGTCTTAGCTATATTAAAATAATTTTAGCTATATTAAATAAATAAAATTATGTTATTTACTAAAAGATAAGTTGGAGGTTAAAATGGGTGATCTCTTAAGTATTCCTACTTTAATTCTTCAAATAGTTAATTTTATTCTATTTGTGATTATAGCTTATTATCTTTTTTATAAGCCATTTAAAGATATAACTCAAGCAAGACAAAATGTTATAAAAGAAAATTTAGCTAAAGCTCAAGAAATACGAAAAGAAATAGAACAAATCAGAGTAGATTTAGAGTCAAAATTAAATAAAATAAATGAAGAAAGAGAAAAAATATTATCAGAAGCTGTAAAAGAAGCTGAAAATATTAAAAACTATATAATCGAAGAAGCTCAAAATAAGGCTAATGAAATTAAAAATAAAGCTATAAAAGAAATAGAATATGTTAAGAAGCAAGCTCTAAATGAAATTAAAGATACCTATATCAATGTCGTAACCGAATTAGCTAAGGGAGTATTAAAAGATGTAGTAGATGAAAATGTAAATACTAAAATAATCAAAACTGCTTCCGAGAAACTCAAAAATATAAATTAAAAAAATAAAAAAATAAAAAAGCTAAAAATATAAATAAGTTTTTTTATTATCTTGGCAAGAATAAATGTAATATTTATTATTTTGGTGTTTTTTTATTTTTAATTTTTGTATTTAAGGGGGTGTGTAAAAATATATGGATTTACTAAATAATTCTACTAAAACTGAAATAAAATTTGGAACTGATGGATGGAGAGCTGTTATATCTAAGGATTTTAATTTTGATAATCTAACTAAGCTTGCTTTTGCTATCGCATTGTTTATAAAAAGTAATGAAAGAAAAAATATAGAGGTATATAATATTGATTATAACAATTATCCTAATGCTTCTTATAAAGTTAATTATAGGGATTATAGTTATGGAGTGGCAGTAGGATACGATTTTAGATTCATGTCAGAAGTATATGCCAAACATGTCTCAGAAATTTTATCAGCTTTTGAAATACCTGTATATTTAAGTTCCTATCATTGTTCTACCCCTGCTTTATCTTTAGCTACTTATAAAAACTATTGCGCAGGAATTATGATAACAGCTTCCCATAATCCTTATTATTATAATGGACTAAAGTATAAAGCAGAATATGGTGGTAGTTCTACTCCTGAAATGACTAAAATCATCGAATATTATTTAGCTAATTTAACTATAAACAATAACTTAAAACCTAATTACAACTTAATTAAAGAAATTGATTTTAACAGCATTTATCTAAATGAATTGCTAAAATTTATAGATATAGAAAGAATAAAAAACTATATATTAAAAAACAATATCTTGATAGTAATAGATTATATGTATGGAGTTTTAGCTAATTCCTTTAGGGAAGTTGTTAATTTAGAATCTAACATAGTAGAGATTAATAATTATAGGAATCCATATTTTGGAGGTAAATCTCCTGAGCCTATACCATCTAATTTAAAGGAATTAGAGAATTTAGTAAATATGATGGGAGATAATGCTATAGGTTTTGCGTTTGATGGTGATGGGGATAGAATTTTCGCTAAAACGAAAGATTACTGGATAACTCCTCATGAAATATTACCAATTTTAGCTTTACATCTTATAAAAAATAAGAAATGGGATGGAAAATTAGTAAGAACAATGCCAACCTCTACTAAACTAAAAAGAATAGGAGATCATTTTAATATTGAAACAATAGAAGTACCAGTTGGTTTTAAGTATATAGCTGATTTGTTTATTAAAGATAATATATTAATAGGTGGAGAAGAAAGCGGCGGTATAGGATTTAAAAATCATATTCCTGAACGAGATAGCTTACTCAATTCATTATTCATTTTAGAATTCCTTGCCTATGAAAATATTAAACCTAATGAATTAATAAATTATTTACATAATTTTACTAAAGAATCATATTGCTATAGATATGATTATCATTTTGAAAATATTGGGCAACAACAAGAATATTTTAATAAATTAAAAAGTAATATTGATTTATTAAGGACTATTTTAGAAGGGGAGATAGAGGTAAAAGATTATATAAGAGTAAAAAAAGATGATTACAATTGGTTAATGCTAAGACCTTCAGGAACTGAGCCATTAATAAGAATCTATTCTGAAGCTAATACATTTAATCAAGCTAAAAATTTGATTGACTCTCTTTTAAATAAAATAAAAACTTAGTTATATAAAATAACTACAACAAAGGAGGATTAGATTAAAATATGAAAACTAAAATAATATACATTACAATAATAGTATTTTTTATTTTTATATTGATATCAAATCAATCAATAGCTGAAAATAACAATATTATTCTTAAACCTACTTATTTGGATATTAATAAAACAAATAAAGAGATTTTTCGTAGTATTTATTTTTATGATGGAGAGTGTAAAAGGGATGAAAGTATGGAATTTAATATAATTAATGCAGTAATTGACAAAAAACTAAATTTAATGTTTAGTGTTGGTGAATATAAGAAAGTAAGGTATTTTAAAGAAAATAATCAAATTTTAGATAAAAGAGTTTATGTTTTTAAACATGATGTAAATAATTTAGATAATTTTAGATATTTTAAGATGCCTTTTGAAAGTGGTGGAAAAACTCGTATAGTTCAAGATGATAATTATATATATACCCTTGGAGAGAAATATATAAAAAAAAATAATAAAATAGATTTTAATACAGCAGACCTATTTATAGCTAAAATAGATAAAAAAACTTTTGAATTTGATACTAAATTTGGAAACAATGGGATTAGTATTATAGAAATAAAAAAGAATATTATTTATGATTTACCTATAGATTCAGATATTTCTATAGATAATAACTCATTATTTATTGTTAATCTACTTAATAAACCTCTATTATTTCAAATAAGCAAAATTAAAGGAAATATAATTAATAACGTATTTGAAAATAAAGTAAAAGATGGGAAAATAAATCTCTCTTCTTTGGAAGTTAGTAATATTTTAATTGATTCTGAAAAAAATTTGGTATTAATAGCTAATGATAATCAAAATAATCCAGGAAAAATATTTATACTAAAAGTTAATTCTAAAACTGGTGAAATTATAGAAAGTAATATGTTAAATCTTAACATTTCAAAAGAAGAATTAAATTTTTTTAGTTTAGCTTATGTTAATGCTTCTTTAGTAAATAATAAAACCTATATAGGTGTTAATTTGGCAAATGATAAAAACTTTTTACCAGGTCTAATTGTATTTGATAATATTAATAATAATTCCTCTAAATTTTATATTTTTAGAGATTATGTTAATAATAAATACTTGAATCTTTATGTAAATAGCGTTAGATATTACCAAGGTAATTATTTATTTCTATCTGGTGGATTGTATAATTTGGGTTATATTAAATTTGATATTACTAATCCTAATAGTAGTCAATATTTTATAGATGAAAATATTAATGATGTTGTTATTTATACTGAAGTATTTGATGGAAAACGATTATTTTTATTGGGTGGGCAAGTATTTAAAGATTTAAAACCTTTGGGTGAAACTGCTTCCTTGGTAATTTTTCAAATAAATAATCCATAGTCTCTAATTCTTAACTTTATAAATGTTTATCTTTATAACAAAAGCTTATAATCCCAAAATTAATAAAGAATTAAATAATGAGATTAAAGAGCTACAACTAAATAAAAATTTAAAAATCTATTTCCTTAAAGTTAATAAGATTATTCCATTAAAAAAAAATATTTTAAAGGCAATTAATTTAATCCAAAATAATAAAGATATAACTCATATAGTTTTTACTAGTCAAAATGGAAGTGTTTTATTTTTTGATTTTATATACAAAAATAGACTAAATAATGTAATAGATATTTTAAGGACTAAAGAATTTTTGACAGTAGGAAGTAAAACTGCACAAGCAATCAAAAAAAATGGATTTGATAATATAATTTATCCTTCTAAATTTTTAACCTCTAATTTAGCTGATTTAATAATAAATATAAACAAAAATTCAAACAAAAAACTTTATTTTTTAATACTAAGATCTAAAATTTCTAACCCAGAATTAATTAATAAGTTAAAAAAAGCTAAGGTTAAATTTAAAGAAATTCATATTTACACATTAAAACCTAATAATAGATTTAAAAAAACTAAAGAGTATAAAATTTTAAAAATATTACTTAAACTAAAAGATAACTCAAATTTATATGATTATGATATTATTGAAAAAAATACTAATAAAAAAGAAAAAATTTACTTAATATTTACAAGCCCTTCAAATTCTAAAATATTCTTTAGATATTTTAAAATAGAAAAATTAATAACTAATCAAAAAGTAAAATTTTTACCAATAGGACCGATAACAGCTAAAGAAATACAAAATTATTTTAAAAAGTATTATAGAAATAAAAGTATTGAAAATATCAATTTAAATCAAAAGATCTTAAAATTTCCTGAAAATTATACCCTAAAAGATTGTATTTTAAAAATTATAAAGTAAGTATAATAAAAAAGGGGAGCTTTTGAAAGCTCCCCTACTTAAAATTTTAGTACTTTAATTTATCTAAGAACTATGAGATTTGAACTTTATGAGATTTGGAAGTAGAGCTCATAGGAGTTAAAGTAACTCTTAATACACCGTTTTCATACTTAGCGCTTACTTTTTCAGGGTTAACACTGAATGGTAAGGTCATTTGTCTGTAGAATTCACCATAGGGGAACTCATATTTATATATTGTTGGGTTTTCATTTCCCCAAGGAGTTGGGCATTTGCCACTTAATGTTAAGGTGTCTTCAGTTACATTTAATTCTATACTATCTTTTGGAACACCTGGTAAGAAGAATTCAACGATTAATTCATTTCCGCTTTGCCACATATTAACATAAGGTAACCAGGTAGAGGTTTGGGTTGGTGAGGTTGTTGTTGTTAAAGAAGGGGTTATCCAGCTACCAAAAACTTCATTCATTAGTTCATCTACTAAGTTATGAAGTCTTTCAAATTCACTCATTAATCCACTTCTTCTTAATGGTCTTCTTTCTCTAGTAACTAACATCATATTCTTATCACCTCCGTTATTTTTGGTTTACTTTTTATTTATATATACTTACTTTTTTATACCCCCTTAACCCCTTTCCATATGTATTTATACCCAATTAAAAAATTTTTATACACTTTTTTTATTTTTTAAATTTAAAAAAATTAAATAACCTTACTTATTAAAAGCTACTGTTTTGAGCGTTTAAAAAATAATTTGTTTTATTTTAAGAAATGCTTTTATAAAACTATTTTTTATAAAACTATTTTACTTTCTAAAGAATAATTCCAACATTTTTAAGAATTTCAAAACATCTATTACAAACTTTATAATTTTCTATTTGTTTTAATTCCTTATAATAATTCCAGCATCTTTCACATTTTAAATAATTTGATTTCTCAAAATCTATAAATAAATTTATATTCTTATTATTAAACTTAAAGTTAATTTCTTTATTTTCTAAATTATAGTTTGTATTAATAAATTCAATATCAGCTGTTCTAAAGATTTCTTTGATTAATTTAAAATTACTTTGCAAATAATTTAGTAGGGAACTATTTTGGGAGTATATTTTTAATATTGTTTCATTTATTGTTTTAAATTTACCTTGATTCTTTAGCTCTTCAAAAATAGGTAAAGAAGATTTGTATAAATTAATTATGTTTTCAACTGTATTTATTTCATCTAAATTAAGATTAAAATCACTAAAATTAGGATAGTTCTCTAAATAACAGCTAATGAAATTAGTATGTTTTAAATGTTTATAAGCTTGCTCACAAGTAAATGATAATATAGGAAATAGTATTATTAATAAAGCTTTTAGGATATTATATAATACAAATTGACAAGATCTTCTTTCAAATGAGTTTTTTGCATAGGTATATAATACATCTTTTCTAATATCTAAGTATAATGAACTTAACTCGTGAACAATAAAATCATATATAGAGTTAACATACCTGTGAAATTCAAATTTCTCTATAAATGGTTCTATTTCGTTTAAAAGTTCTTTAAATTTATGGATAATATATTTTTCTAATAAAGGTAAATCGTCTATTTTTATCTGAGATTCATTAATATCAAAATCATTTAAATTTCCTAATATAAATCTGATAGTATTTCTTATTTTTTTATATATTTCTGAGGTACTATTTAAAGCTTTTTTGGAGATTTTAATATCGTTAGTGTATTCAGTAGTAGCAAAAAATAATCTTAAGATATCTGCACCATATTCTTCTACTATTTCCATAGGATCTATAACATTACCTAAAGACTTATGCATAGCTCTACCTAATTCGTCTAATACCCAACCGTGAGTTAATACTGCTTTATAAGGAGCTTTATTTAAGATTCCTACACTTGTGATAAGAGAAACTTGAAACCAACCTCTATATTGATCTGCTCCCTCTAAATATAAATCTGATGGATGAAGCTTTAAATCATTATGCAAAACTTTAATATGACTAACAGCAGATTCATACCATACATCAAATATATCTTCTTCTTTTGTGAACTCCGTATTTCCACAATATATACATTTATAACCTTCAGGTTTGAAATATTTTGAGTCATTTTTAAACCAAGAATCACTTCCTTCTTTAGATATTATCTCTGCAATATGATAAACCAATTCTTTATTAACATTGGGTTTTTTACAGCTATTACAATATAAAACAGGTATTGGAACTCCCCAGACTCTTTGTCTTGATAAACACCAATCAGGCCTGTTTTCTAACATATTTAGCATTCTTATTAATCCCCATTCTGGATACCACTTAACTTTGTTAACTTCATTAACTAATTTATCTTTCATTTTTTGGACATCTAAAAACCATTGATAAGTTGCCCTAAAAATAACTGGATTTTTACATCTCCAACAATGGGGATAACTATGTTCATAATTCCCCTTATTTAATAGTAATCCATTTTCTTCTATTACTTTAATTATTATATCGTTAGCTTGATTAATATGAATGGATTTAAGGAATTCTATTTCTTCAGTAAATTTACCTTCTGAATCAATAGGTGAGATAATTTCAAGATTAAATTTTTTTCCAGTTAAATAATCCTCTAATCCATGCCCAGGGGCTGTATGAACAATACCTGTACCATCTGAAATATCTACATATTCAGCAGGTAATAATATGGATTCCTTATCTAAAAATGGGTGCTTAGCTCTTAAATTATTTAATTCATTTGAATTAAATTCGGTTATTATTTTATATTCACTTTTTCTTATAAATTCTAACTGCCAGGAATTAAATAAAGCTTCCTTAGATACTATATAATTTTTATCATTGTAATTAATAATAATATAATGTGAATCAGGTTTAAAAGCTAAAGCTACATTAGCAGGTAATGTCCAAGGTGTAGTGGTCCATATTAATATATAAACTTCATTTAAATTATATTTATTAATAAATGTTTGATTTAGTAATTTAAAAGCAACAACTATAGATGGAGATATTTTATTTTTGTATTCTATTTCAGCTTCTGCTAATGAGGTCTCACATTCATAACACCAATAAACAGGCTTTAAATCTCTATAAATATACCCATTCTCATATAAATCCCCAAAAGATTTGATAATAATTGCTTCATAAGATGGGTTTAAAGTTAAATAAGGGTTATCCCAATCTGCGAAAACCCCTAATCTTATAAATTGTTCTTTTTGAATTTCTGAGTAATTTATAGCTATTTCTTTAGATTTTTCTCTTATATAATTAGGATGTACTTTTTTTCTATCTATCTTAAAAGTGTCTATAGCTGCTTTTTCATTAGGTAGCCCATGAGTATCCCAGCCAGGTATAAACGGACAATAATACCCTTTTAATGTCTTATACTTTACTATTATATCTTTCAATATTTTATTTAAAGCGTGTCCTAAGTGAATTTTACCATTAGAGTATGGAGGCCCATCATGTAATACAAAAACCTTATTATTGTTTTTGTTCTTACTTAATGCTTTATAATATATTCTATTTTCTTTCCAAAATTCAATAATATTAGGTTCATTAAGAGGTAGATTTGCTTTCATTTCAAATTCAGTATAAGGTAAATTAACAGTTTTAGATAAATCCATATAAATTACGCCTCCTGTTATTAATTCCCAAAAAATTAAATTTTTTTACCAAAAAACAAATTTCTAATGAATTAAATTATGTTTATATCATTATTTAAATTATGTTAATTTATTTTTGCTTTCTTTCAATATTTTTTCTTTGTTGAGCTATATTTTGAGCACTATCTCTTAGAAATTTCTTTAATTTTTTTTCAAATTCCTTATCTTTATCGTTTTTTTCTTCTGTATTATTAGTTTTGTTTACATTTACTTTTTTGTTATCTTTTTTAGACATATAATCTTCCCTCCTTTACTACTTATAAAAAATATTAAATATAAAAATACAAAAACTTAATACATTTTTATAATTACTATAAATTCTTTATTTTTCATAAGATAATTTTTTAATAATATTTTTTTTAGATATTCGGGATTCTTGTATAAGCTAATTTGAACTAGAACTAAATTTAAATCGAGTTTTATATTTTCTATTTCTTTTTTTATATTAATTATTTTTTGGTTTAAGATTTGAGTTTTTTGAATTTCTTTATAAATTAAAAATAAAGTTAATAAAAAGAAAATAAAATTACCTATAAATAGTAATTTAGTTTTCATATTTATTACTTATTGTTATTTAAAGCGAATTCTTCTTTTAATAAGCCATAAATGAGCAAATCAATATATTTATTATTTTTAAATATATTTTTTCTTAATACTGCTTCTTTTTTAAAATTAAATTTTTCAAAAAGTTTGATAGAAGGGGAATTATCTTCTGCTATCTTAGCGTATAGTTTAAATAAATTAAGTTCATTAAAAGAATAGTTTATAATAACTTCAAGAGTATCGCTTCCTAATCCTTTATTTCTTAAGTTTTCATAAGCAATAAATATACCTATTTCTGCGTTTTTGTTTTTCCAGTCTATATTATTAAGTTCAACTAAACCTATGGGGGTTTTATGTTCTATATTTCTTATAACAAATACCCTAATTTTGGGATTGTATATAAGTGAATTATACCAATTTTCAAGTTCATCTAAATTAAGAGCAAATAAAGAGGAAGGAGAAATAAGAGAGAAATCTAAACCTTTTTTGATCCATTCATTTAGAGTAATTATATCATGTCGCTCTATAGGTAGCAAAAATATTTTTTGACCTTTAAGCAAAATCTACCACTCACTTTTAGTTTTAATAAATTTCCATAGATTTTTTAGAATTTTCAGTAAAATTATGAGAATGGGCAGGAGTGGATTTGAACCACTGAAGGGCTCTCGCCCGTGGGATTTACAGTCCCATGCCTTTGACCGCTCGGCCACCTGCCCTCTATTCCTTAATCCTATAACTACTTATTAATTTCTATATTTTTTTTATTTTTCCTCCTATTTTGCCTAAAGTATATTCAATATTTTTTTTTAATTTAAAATTAATATTAGTTATAAGGCAAATAATTTTGTGTATTTAATTCTTTTAGTGTTAGCGTAATTATGAGCTTCATCTCTTAACATCCTTAAAAAATTCCATACCTCTATATCCTTTAAATCTAGTTTAATTATTTTAGTTTTTTTATCTGATATATCTAAATATAAGATTTCATCTTCAGGCTTAACTATTGATATTAATTTTATTGTTAATAATTGGGGATAATTTTTTAAGATTTCATAGGCTGCTTTTAATTGTGATTTACCTCCATCTATTAGTATAACCTGTGGAAATAAATTTAAACTTTTATCTTTATAGTTCTCAAAATCAATTAAATATTTAATTCTTCTTGTTAGTAATTCTTTTATATTGGATATATCGTCAAATTTATGATGTAGTTTAAATATTCTATATTTATCTTTTTTTAATCTATCTTTTTCAAATACAATTAGAGCGCCATACACATTTTCTCCATAAAAATGGCTTACATCTACGCATTCTATCCTATTTATTGACTTTATTTTTAAAATATTTGCTAACTTCTTTATTATATTTTCTTTATTAAATCTTTGGTTTCTTAAGTATGTATTTTTTATTAAATTTTCCAAGTAATCAATTATTTCCTTATCTTTTTCATAATCTATTGGAACTAATTTTATATTACTTAATTTAATAATTATTAAATTAGAGCTAATATCTTTAAATTGGTTATTATTTACATCTTTTATAAATTCAGCTAATTCATTTAAAGAATTATTATAAAAATTGGTTTTTATTTCTTTAGGGGTATTGGTGTTGGGAATATATTCTAAGATAGTATTTAAAAGTATTTGGTCTTTAGGTAATTCTTTTATATTTTCTAATTGAAAAATAAATGTATTTTTTAAAATATTAGTTAGTTCATTAGAATATATTTTTGAAACAGCAATAAAAATAGAATTATCTAAGAAATCTGAAAAATATATATAATATTTTTCGGTATCTTCTAAATAATTTGAAATATACTTTTCTAAGGTTCTTATTTTGTTTCTTATAATAGTAGCTTTTTCATATTCTAAGTTTTCTTTAAGTATTTCTAACTGATTATAAAGTTCTTTTATGTAGTTTTCAATTGTATTTTTGTCTTTAATTAGAAATTTAATAGCTAATTCTATATTTTTTAAATATTCTTGTTGATTTAGTTTATTTTGACAAATTCCACTACAATAGTTCGAGTAATAGTACATACATAAATTGGGCTTGTATTTTTTTAAGTCATATTTACAAAGCCTTATTCCAAATAAATTACCTAAGGTTTTTTTTAGATAATCAAAATTATATATATATTGATATGGTCCAATAAAAAAAGATATATCTGGATTTAAATTAGATGTAATATCAAAATAAGGATATCCATCTTTATTAACTAAAACTATATACTTTAGAGGTTTTTGGTATTTAAATTTAATATTATAAAACGGTTTATATTTATAAATTAATATAGCTTCAGTTATTAGGGCTTCTAATTCTGAATTTAATACTTTATATTCTATTTTATATGTATTTTTTAAGATGTCTTTTGATTGATTTAAGTGCTGTAATAATCTTTGCTTTAAATTTTTAGCTTTACCTATATAGATTATATTATTTTTATTATCAAGAAAAAAATAAACCCCTGGTAGATTTGGAGCATTTATAACTGTTTCCTTTGTTAAATCCATAATAATAACTATATAATTGTTTAGTTACTTTTCATATATCTATTTTTAGTTGTAAATTAATATATCCTTTTTTTAAAGGATAGGACATATAAAAATATAATTTTTATTTTAAGAAATAATATTAAAGCTAAAGAATTATAAAAAAGAGAAAATGAATTATGAATATAATTTTTGAATTTAAAACAGAGTTTTGGACCCCAACTTATACCCAAATTTCAGCAAATACTATTAATGATTTTAAAAATGCTATTAAATTAATTCCTCTTAATTCTTTATTATATCACTTTTATATAAATATCTTTAATTATAATTTAGTTTCTTCAATATATACAAATGATATTGCTTATTGGTTTTATAAAAACAGTTATTATTCCATAGCAGAAGAAATAGCTTCTATAGACCCTACTGAATATCTTGATTTAGAAAATCTTAGACAAGATTTAATAAATATACTAAGTAAATATAGTGATGATAAAATAATACAGAATTCTTTTTATTTTCTCACCATTAAAAGAAATATATTTTTTACTAATTTAAAAGCAAATACTTTAGAAGAATTTGTAAATGGAATAAGGAATTCAAGTATAAATTCAATTTTTTATCATTTAATAATGTCGAAATTGGATAATAAGAAACCTATTAATGATTATTCTGAATGGTTAAGTATTCAGGGGTATTCCCAGAAAGCTGAATTAATAAATAAAATAGATATATATGCGTTAAATTTAGTTCAAGTAAAAAAATTGATTTTGGAGGCACTAACAAAATGACAGAACTTATAGAATACGAGGATTTAATAGGTAAAGAAGGGTTAGAAGAATTAAAAATAATAGCTCAAAAAATAAAAGATAAAAAAGTATTACATGTAAATAGTACGAATAAAGGTGGTGGAGTAGCTGAAATCCTAAGTAGATTAATTCCCTTAATGAATTCCTTAGATATAAAGACAGATTGGAAGGTAATTAAAGGTAATTACGAATTTTTTAAATTTACAAAGAAACTCCATAATTTACTTCACTTAAATACTCATGAAGATATAGAAAGTGATGAAATAAAAATATATCTAAAAACTATATATGAAAATATAAATGATATAAATACTGAAGACTACGATATAATATTTATTCATGATCCGCAGGTTTTAGGATTGATAATAAAAAAGCAAAAAAAACAGAAATGGATATGGAGATGTCATATAGATACTTCAACACCTAACATTAAAGCATGGAATGTGATAGAATTATTTATAAATTCTTATGATGCTGCAGTATTCCATATGCCAGAATTTGTTTATAAAGGAATTAAAATACCTACATATGTAATACCACCTTCTATAGATCCATTACATCCTAAAAATATTCCACTAAATCAAGAGTTTATTATCAAAACCTTAAATAGATTTTCAATAGACCCTGAGAAACCTATACTTCTACAAGTATCTAGATTTGATAGGTTGAAGGATCCTATAGGAGTGTATAATGCTTACAAATTAATAAAAAATAAATATGATTGTCAATTAGTTTTATTAGGTTCTTTTGCATCAGATGATCCTGAAGGGGAAGAAGTATATAAAGAAATAATTAATCAAACGGGAGATGACAAAAATGTTTTTATATTGAACTTACCGCCTGATAGTCATTTAGAAGTGAATGCTTTCCAAAGAGCAGCAACTATTGTTTTTCAGAAATCAATAAAGGAAGGCTTTGGCTTGGTGGTAGCTGAAGCTATGTTTAAACAAAAACCAGTAATAGGAGGTAATACTGGAGGAATTAAAAAACAAATAATAGACGGAATTAATGGATATTTAGTAGATACTTATCAGGGAGCAGCTTTTAGGGCAAGACAATTATTAGCTGATAAATCCTTAAGGGAGAAAATGGGACAAAACGCATTTAATTTTGTTAAACATAATTTCTTAATTACTAGACATCTAAAAGATTATTTAATTTTAATTTATGAACTTGTTAATTCTTAAAATTTAAAATTTGAAATCTTTTAGTAACGGGGGAATAACTAATGAAGACATTATTTGAAAAAATATGGGATAATCATGTAGTTTATGAAATAGATGGGTTTTATGGGTTTTATGTTGATTTACATTTAATTCATGAGGTTACTTCCCCTCAAAATTTTGAAAATCTAAGACTAAGAAATAGGATAGTTAGAAAACCGGATTTGATTGTTGCTACTTGCGATCATAATGTGCCTACTACTTTAAATTATTTATTAAATTTTTTCATTGAGTAAGGGTGTATCATTATGAAGGAATTATTAAAAAGAATAGAAAATAAAGAAATAATTGTAGGGATTATTGGATTAGGGTATGTTGGACTACCTTTAGTTATTAATTTTTGTCAAAATAATATAAAAGTTATTGGCTTTGATATCGATAAATCTAAAGTAGAATTACTTAATAATAAAAAAAGCTATATAAAATATATAAGTGATTTAACTATTCAAGAGATTAGTAATTATTTTAGAGCTACTGATGATTTTAGTTTACTTAAAGAAGTAGATTTTATTATAATTTGTGTTCCTACTCCTTTGGATAAATATAGGAACCCTGATATGTCATATGTTTTTAATACTGCTAAAATAATCTCTAAATACTTAAGGAGAAATCAAGTAGTAATTTTAGAATCTACTACCTATCCTTTAACTACTGAAATTGATTTAAAAAATATTTTAGAAACAAGCGGCTTAAAAGCTGGTGTTGATTTTTATTTAGGTTTTTCACCAGAAAGAGAAGACCCAGGTAATAAACAATTTACTTTTAGGCAAGTTCCTAAAATAGTAAGTGGGATAAATAAGGAATCTTTGATTTTGATATCAAAGTTATATAGTTTAGTTGTGGATGAAGTTGTAGAAGTATCGTCACCTAAGGTAGCAGAAGCTGCTAAATTATTAGAAAATATCTATAGATCTGTTAATATTGCACTGGTTAATGAATTAAAAATGGTTTTTGATAGAATGGGGATAGATATTTGGGAAGTTATTCAAGCGGCTAAAACAAAACCCTTTGGATTTCAAGCTTTTTATCCTGGCCCAGGATTAGGGGGACATTGTATCCCTATTGACCCTTTCTATTTAGCTTGGAAAGCTAAAGAATATGATGTTAATACAAAATTTATTGAATTAGCTGGAGAAATTAATACTTATATGCCTTATTATGTTGTTAATAAAACAATAGAAATTTTGAACAAGTTTAATAAATCTATTTTTAATTCAAAAGTATTAATATTAGGATTAGCTTATAAAAAGGATATAGATGACGCTAGGGAGTCCCCTGCTCTTAAAGTAATAGATATCTTAGAAAATAGTTACAATTGTATTGTAGATTATAATGATCCTTATATCCCTAAATCCCCTAAGTTTAGAAAATACAATATTTTAAAAGAATCAGTAGAATTAACTGAACAAAATTTAAAAAAATACGATGTTGTGATAATTATAACTGATCATAGTTTATATGATCCGGATTTCATAGCTGAGAACTCTAATTTAGTAATAGATACAAGAAACTTAATTAAAAAGAATTATCCTAATGTTTTTAAAGCTTGAAATAAAATTTTTTAAATAAAAGGTAAATTAAATTTGAAAGGATAAAAAATGAAAAAAGTAAAAATAAAACCTAAATTTTATCAAAAATTAAGAGTAGGGTATTTATGGGGATTTAGTGAGGATATTAAATCTTTTGATGATAATATAGCTGATGGTGAGATAGTTGATCTTTATTTAGATAATCAATTTGTAGCTAAAGCTTATTTTAATTCTAAATCTAAAATAAAAATTAGAATCCTTTCTTTTGAGGATATTCCTATTAGCTATAATTTTTTTAAAAATAAGTTAATTGAATTGTATAATCAAAGGAAACTATTTTTTAAAGATAACAATTTTAGATTAGTTTATTCAGAAGGTGATTTTTTACCTGGCTTAATAATAGATTTATTTCAAGATTTGGAATCTAAAAAATTAGTAGCAGTTTGTATGTTCTTAACTAAAGGAATAGATAATTTAAAAAGTGAGATAGTAAAAGTTTTAGTAAATGAATTAAATGTGGATGTAGTTATAGAAAGGGGAGATAGTAATTTAAGGAAATTGGAAGGATTAGAATTAAGTAGAGGTTTTTTGTATTCTAAGATAGAATTACCTTTTAAAGTTTTAATAGATGATATTATATTTTTAATAGATCCATTGAATGGACAGAAAACTGGATTTTATTATGATCAATATTTAAATAGGAAATTTTTAGCTTATATTTCAAAGGATAAAGTGGTTTTAGATTGTTTTAGTTATACGGGAGCTTTTGGGATGTATGCTTTAAAATATGGTGCTAAGTTTGTTGAGTTTATAGATGAGTCTGAATTTGCTTATAATATAGTTAATGAGCAAGCTAAATTAAATAATTTTAAAAATAAGTTTATTTTTCATAAAGATAATGTATTTTCTAAATTAAGAGAATTTACTAATTTAGGAAAAGAGTTTGATATAGTTATAATAGACCCTCCATCATTTACTAAAACCAAAGAAAAATTAGATAATGCTATTAGAGCTTATAAGGATGTTAATTTACAGGGGCTAAAGTTAGTAAAAAACGGCGGTTTTTTATTATCTTCTTCTTGTTCTCAAAAACTAAAGGAAAGTGATTTTTATCAAGTATTTTTACATCTATTTCAAAAATTAGGAATAAAGGGGAAACTAATTTATAAGGGCCAGCAATCTTTTGATCATCCTATTAATTTTTCCATGGAAGAAACTAAATACCTTAAATTTTTTGCTTTCCAAATTTTTAAATAATCTTTAAATTAAACATTAGTTTTTATTCCTTTTAATCGGAATTTTGTTTTCTTTATTAAATTTCTATCTTTTTAATAAAACTTCTATAGATTTTAGTTTTTCAATAGTTTTTTAGTTTTTTTTATAAAGTTTTTTAGTTTTTTTTATAAACTTTTGTTTTTTTCATAATGTTTTTATTCTTTTTGATAAAAACTAATTAAAAATCAATAAAAAAGTAGGAGGGAATAAAGGAAATAAGATAAAATATAAAGAAAAAAAAGATAAGGGGAAAAAAGAGGAGGTAATATAGGAAGAAAAAGTTATTACCAATGGGAATAAGCGATTTTAAGAAGCTAAGAGAAGGAGAGTATATATATGTAGATAAGACGGAGTATATATATAGGTTAATAAAGGAGGGATCAGGATATTATTTTTTAAGTAGGCCAAGACGTTTTGGAAAATCGTTATTAATTTCAACAATTGAGTATTTATTTAAAGGAGAAAAAGAGTTATATAAGGGGTTGTATATATATTCATATAACATCGGGAATAAATCCCTTGTTATAGAAGATAAGTGGGAATGGGGAGAGAATTATCCAGTAATAAGAATAGACTTTGCGAAGACACAAGTAAGAGATGAAAAGGAATTGGAAAAAGAGTTAAGAGCAACAATAATAGAAACGAGTAAAAGATATAGGTATAAATACAGCAAAGAATATACAATAAATAGAAATTTTGAACTACTAATAGAGAGGATATATGAAAAAAGTAAAAAGCAGGTTGTAATATTAATAGATGAGTATGATAAGCCGATATTGGATAATATAGAAAAAAGGGAAGAAGTAGAGAGGATAAGAGAATTATTAAAAGGATTTTATACAACATTAAAGGGGTTAGATAGGTATATATATTCATATAACATCGGTATTACATACCTCGTTATAAGATTTGTAATAGTAACGGGAGTGAGTAAGTTTTCTAAAGTATCTCTCTTTAGTGGGTTAAATCAGTTGGAGGATATATCGTTAAATAAAAAATGTGGGAATATATGTGGATATACGCAAGAAGAATTAGAGATTTATTTTAAGGAGTACCTTGAAGGGGTAGATAAGGAAAAAATAAAGGAATGGTATAATGGATATAGCTTTTTAAGTGATAAAGTGTATAATCCATTTGATATATTGTTATATTTAAGAAATAGGGAGTAAGAAATAGGGAGTTTGATAGTTATTGGTATAAAACAGGAACACCAAGTTTTTTAATAAAACTGATAAAGGAAAAAGAATATGATATAACAGAATTAGAGAACAAAATAGTAAAGAAAAACGTATTAGAAAAATTTGACTTAGAAGAAATCAGAATAGAAGCATTAATGTTTCAAACTGGATATTTGACAATAAAAGAGGTGTATGAGAAAGAATATGGAGAGGAATATAAACTAGGCTTTCCGAATAAGGAGGTAAGAATATCGTTTAATGAGGATATATTACCGTTGGTATTAAAAGATGAAATTAAAGAAAACATAGTGGATAAGATAATAGAGATATTAAAGAGAGAGAGATTAGAGGAGTTAAGAGAGCAGATAGAAGTGTTAATAAGCAATATAAGTTATGTACATTATAAAGGGGAATCAAGTTATGTAATAGCGATATTTAGTT